>JAEEGL011146783.1_pt1 | contig 22158 bp, 13 predicted proteins | sample 9134231 | NCBI WGS metagenome assembly JAEEGL01 (sample SAMN16246548, study PRJNA631951) | gut metagenome | biome: gut microbiome; feature: rumen; material: fiber-attached | host: Bos | place: Iran: Karaj | collected 2018-10 | reverse complement strand
GACCCTCATGTTATACCCTCAAGTTTGCCCCTCAAACCAGCCCCTCACGAAGAACCCTCAACAAGTAGCTGCTTAAAACTAGTAGCCCCTCATGAAAGACCCTCAACAACTTTGGCAAACCCTCAAGAACTTAGATTATCCAATATATATCCTTAAACAAAACTCTGCAAAATATTTAAGCATTCCTACTCAACAAACATGGCTTTATTATATATTTCTTTATTATTTTTATAATCAAATACACTATAATCGCAAATAAATTAGCCCCCAACAACCAACCAATTGTTATCATTCGCTCCTGATTAATCCAATTGGTGAGCGGAAACTGTAACAAAGCATAGTGAGTCACATACAAAATCCCACTATACTCCCCAAGGATTTCACTAACTCGATTATTAAATATAGTTTCTTTACGATATCTAAATGCAATTACTATTAGGATGGAAAATAATATTATTTGAATAAAATCATGATAATCACCATAAGAATTATTCATAAAATACAAAACACTTACCAAAAGCATCATATTAACTAACACTATTAAATACTTATGCTTTTCAATATCTAATAATTCCCTTTTACTAGTCAAATAATACGCTATGCTTCCTAAGGCAACACCACAAGCTGCTCTTAACAGTCCTCCGCATATTATTCCTATTGATTCAACACTAAGTGACACATTATGCCATCCCATATCTAAATATGCATATCCAAAAATAGCCGTTAGCGGAGCAATTATAGTACAAAATCGATTTTTGTATTTTACCATTAGTGGAAATGCTAGCAATATTATAATAAGCAAATCTGATAGATACCAAATAGGACCAATAATTACATATCCAGACTCATAAAAACCTGCTCCTAAAAGCAAAAAAACTTCACCTAATGATCTGCTAACAATTCTATATACTACCTCGCCACTATAATAACTTCTGGCAATAACAGCTACTGCATACGCTAGAATGAATGCTGGATATAATGCTTTTACTCTTTTGAATATCTCATTCCAAGTCTTATCTCCCATACTATCATCACAAGAAAGTGAATACGCTTTTTTAGTCAAAAGATAACCAGATAGAATAAAAAAGAACTCTACAGCAGAATATCCTCCTCTAAATATTGTGGATGCCCCTTCAGTATTGTAAATCCACATTGAATGATGCAAAACAATAACTTGGGCAAATAAAAACCTATAAAAATCTATTAATCCATTTCTTTTCATATATTTAAAACTTAAAAATCCTTTTAAAACTTCTTGGGTAAAAACCTATGATTCTTTATCAGCCAACTAGTATAAAATTAGGTCTTTACTTTGCAATTACTCTTAAAATTCCATCTTCAGAATCCCAGTTATTTTTTTCTATGGTTTTACTCTCCTTGTTAAGTTCCTTCACTTTCTTATTTAAAAGATTAAGTGAATATTCATTTAATAGAAATCCATCCTGAGACGAATTGTTTGCAGAACAGTTGCTGAAACAATTGCTAATTTTTTTAGAGTAATAACTAATACCATAAGGTTTTTCACATTCAAAGTTTATAAAGGAAACACAGTTGCTGATTTTTCCTGTTGTATCGTATGATATGCCTCCTGCAGTATATCCATACAACATTCCTACTCCACAGCAATTAATAATGTCTCCACCACCATGACATGCAATCAGGCCAGCTTTACTGCCTCCCATCCACGCATCTCTAATATTCAAATTATATACTGTTCCATCCATGTATCCGAAGAGTCCAACATCCCCGTTATCCTCTGACAGAATATATAAATTAGATATCACATGTCCTTTGCCATCGTAGGTACCTTCAAAGTTTGTTTCTTGCATGCACGCTATTGGTGTAAAGTTCTCTACTTCCTTTGCGTTGATATCCTTATTTTGAACAATAATCTTACCATTATATGTAACACCTGAATTAACCAAATCACTGAACAATACTAAATCTTCTATATTGTCAATCTTATATGGATTTTTCACTGTTCCAGCACCCTTTAAGCTGAAAGTTCTGTCCATAGTAAGCGCGCTGTTATCTAGCCTCCAATTGATTAATTTTATCTTATCAGATAAATCTTTATCTTTGGCTATATCCTTACTAATATAATTATTTAGCTTAGTTAATATATATTTTAAATATTCATCCTGTGTTTCAACACTAAACTTAGTGTCATCATCACTTAATCCATCCAATGAAACATCAATATTGCCATATGTTCGGAAATTATTATAATCAGATCCCTTATATTTGGTTAGCATACCAGCTTCTTTAGCGCCATAACATTTGGAATTTGTAACACAGTTGAATACTTTTCCAACAAATTCGTCACAAATCGAAGCTGCATATTTACCTGATATAACGCAATCCCTTGAATAGCAATTGACTATAGCAGAGCTAACACTTCCTTCTCCTACAGTTATAACAGCAGAAGTTTCTCCAGCAAAAATACTGTCTGAAACAACAAGATTTGCTACAATACCTTTTAAATCTAAGAAGACACACGCCTCTGCTTCCGAACAATTAATATTAGATAAAGTATATCCGTTACCGTTATATATTCCGTCAAAGAAATATCTACTGTCTCGATTTCCTATTGGTATATAATTTTTTTCTTTAGCAAATGATATATCCCCTTTTTGTTCAAAAAATACACTTTTAAAGTGAACACCATTTTCAACGCAATATTTTAAAAACAGAAAATCATCTCTGTCAGATATTATGAATGGATGCTTCTTGCTACCTTGGCCTTTAAATCCTTCATATGATATATTATTCTCTGTGCCATACTCTACAGCTAAATCATCTACTTTTTCGTTCAGCTTTTTGATATCTACCTTGTATTCTTCTACTCGGTTTACATCTACGCCTTTAAAAGTTGCCACGGTAAGTACTAGGGCAAGGCAGCCTATCAAAACTGGAATCACTTTCGCTACTTTTTGAAATATCTTTAACAATACACCTAAGTTTTCAAAAACTATCACGAATAATAGAATAAGGGCTCCAACTGTATTGAAGAAAGTAGGTATTGATATTTTATTAATACCCTTTAAGCCTCCCATAATATATCCAAATGGGAAAATGCAAAATATCAATAAAAAAGCAATCAAATAACATACATTTTCGTATGTCTTTTCTTTTTCATCTTTTAAAAAGAAAACTAGTGGAATTACAAAATATACCGCATTGTATATCCATGAAAATCCTGGCAAAATTGTCATTATAATAGCCAGCAGACATAATACTTGCCAATCTTTCTTTATAAGCAACATTACAGGTATTAATACTAAAATAGTTGCAATAACTATTGTCTTTATAATATGTTCCGACTGATTATACTTAAAATAATCTCCTAAAGCATTTAAGTAGTTACCAATATTAATCTTGAATCCATATCCAAAATTACGATCATCTTTAACTGTTTCACCAGATAAATATATTATGTTATCGAGCATTTTCTTGATTCCAGACATTCCTCCCATAAATGCAAAAGGAACTACTCCCAGAATAACACCATAAACTACAGTGTGAATACATGCTCTAATGTTCTTTTGTCTTAATAGTAATATTCCCCATATAGCAGGCCATATTTTCATAACCGCAGCACATGCTAAAGCGATATAAGCTAGTTCTCTAAGAACTTTATTTTCACTTTTATAATTAAATGAATAGAAAAGGAGCAATATCATAGCTACAGCAACTAAATTGCCTCTTTCCACTAAATACATATAAGATGGTGATAGTAATACTACCAAGCAAATCCCCAATATTATCTTTGGAGAGAATTTATCTTTTAATGCCTTGTTAAAAAATACGTATATTAGAACTGAAATTGTAAAAAACAACATACAACCACTAATTATTGCAGAAGGAGATGTTCCCAATTCGTTCCACTCGATTGAATCGGTCACGAAAAATCTTCCACATAAATAGCAGAAACAATAAACAAGTGCTGGATATATCCCACCTTTATCATATGGCGTTAAAGATTTAGCATCATAAATGCTTTCGATAAAATCAGGGAATATACCTATACTTTCACCAGACCAAAGCAATGTTTTGGCAGCGCCACCATTTGTGGCAAAAATGTACACCATTCCAATAATCAATGTAGCGATACCTACAAAGCAAAACCATTGCCCTAAATCGTATTTATTTATAAGTTTTTTAATTGACTGCATCATTATTTCATTAAACCTCCATATGAATAATGCTTATTGGTTGTTTAATTTCAATACTCCAGCCTCCCCAATGATCCAATTTGAAAAATCAAAATCTCTTAACACTCTTTTATTATTTAACTCTGCATAATTCTTTAGCTTATAAAGACTTCTTTCGTTTAATAACTCGTATTGTTCAACATCGGCATCGATACTACAAAAACAATTTATGCTCTTCCCATAATAGGATTTGTCATACAATCCATATGGTTCTTGCGCATGAATATTTACTAACGCTATAGAGTTTTCAATAAGTCCTCCATTTATTACCGCTATTCCACCAACTCTATATCCGTTTAATAGACCATTAACATAGCAATTAGACACTCTACCGTTGCCTGTAATCTCGTAAGCTATTCCACCAACTAGCGAACCACCTATATTGCAATTCTCTAAATATAAGTTTCGAACTGTACCATCTAGCTCGCCAAAAAAACCCATATTTTTATCTTCATCTGATAATGAATAATAATTCTTAATAGAGTACCCTTGTCCATCATAGTTGCCACTAAAACGTCTATATGCGCCCCATCCAATTGGATTTACTGATGTCACACCATCATATTCAATATCCTTTGTTTGTTCGAAATACGCATTTTTAAATGTTTCGCCATTATTTGTGATTTCCCTCAAATATTGCAAATCCTCTATAGACTCTATTTTGTATGGTTTCCAGCTTGTTCCGTTACCTTTAAAATTATACTCTGGGTTGTATTGTCTGTTATATATTCCAATAGCACATAAAAGAATTATTGCACAAGATGCTAAAAATTGGCATAGCATCACTTTGCTTAAAGAGAAGTTTTTCCCTGTAGCCTTTTGCAATAATGATATGGCATATCTCAATAATATCCTAAGAGTAAGATAAATAATAATTACATTTAAAACTAATGTGCCATAGGACATCGGAAGATTTAAATCCCTTGTAACAATGTATCTATCTACCCAAGGCATCATAGGCAACATCCATGGAATCTGAGTACCGGCAAGAAGTACTCCATCCCATTTGTTTTTGTCGCTCTCACGCTCATTTAAAAATTCTAGGATAGCTGGAATATATAATACCAACATATATGTAAATGAAAATTTGGGGAACCAAATACAAGCAGTAGCAATCAAAAACATGCTTTCCCATCTAACCTTTGAGATTACCGCCGCAAGCACTAGCAATATAAAAACCAATACCGTTACTGTCATTGATAACGATATGTGTGTTCCAAGCATAGCATTTATCATCAATACAAGATTATTTAATGCAAAGTTATTTCCTACACCTTGGCTTACTAACAAATCATTCGCTGCTGAGAATCCTTCCAAAAATTCTTTAAAAGTTGAAATACCATCAAAAACAAAAAACGGTATAACAAAACCTATTAGTCCCATTAGAGCCAGATGAACTGTTTCCTTAATATTCTTTCTCTTTAGCGTTAATAATCCAAATACTGATGGATACATTTTGATACCTGACGCTATAGCCAACGCTACATAGGCAATATATCTCATCTTTTTACTATCAGAATTATAATTCAAAAGATATATCATAAGAAATGCAAAGGATACTAATAAAATATTACCTCGCTGAATAGTAAACAACATTGGTCCTGCCAAAATCAGTGCCAGAATATATTTTTTATCATTCTCGTTTGTCAAAATTCGCTTTGCACAAATATAAATAATAATTGCGGAAAATAAAAACAATAACATAAATCCCATCATGGAAATTGAATCGCTTCTAAGTGCCATTCCAGAATCATATTCCTTCACATAAGGCAATAGGAAAGAATGCATTATGCCTAAAAGTGCAAAACACAATGCAGGATAATTCGCCTTTAAATAATATGGATCATCGTTACTCATAAGAGCCAGCATATTAAAGTAATCCATAAACGTATCGGCTGTGTCCCTATGGAAATATCCACCAAACGCATCACCGCTTGTAACAAAACAAGCTATTATTGCTATTATTTCCCCGGCGATAAGCAGCTTCCATATTGTAGCATTGTTTTTATTTCTAAAAACTCTGCTTAATATAATAAAAATAAAAGATAATACAACAAATAAGGCTATATACAATAACATAGCCTTAGCAATAGTTGTCTTATTTGAGATTATGTTATTCCTATAAAGTCTTATGTCATCTATCTTAAGATTATAGTTTGCGCTATCCGATAACAATAAGATTTTAATAGGCCCACGCTGAACACCGCAATCAATTTGTATATCGTCACCTTTAATTGCGACCTTCTTGGAGTGATCAACATCAAAATCATTTTGATAACTGCTGAATAAACGTATGTGTCCATTTGCGCCTTCAAAGGATTTTACGGAAAAACATACTCTATCATACTCTCTATCATTATCAATTGTGATAACTGGATTAATCTCCGATAACTCTATGTATTGTCCGTCAGTTGAGTTTAACTCAGTTTCGTTAATATCGCTTTTTTCAAACTTAATTATTTCTTGCTCTGTTTGTAAAAAGCTAACATTAGAGCGCACGCTTGCAATAGCTATTATGGCTGACAATAAAAGAATAATAGCTACCGGTAATTTGTTTACGTATAAATAACTACGCATTTTGTAAAACATTAAAATATCTACCTCGTTTTTTTATTCTACTATTTATTTCGATCACTCAATTTTTGAGTAATCTCATAAAGAATTCTAACGGGTAATACTAAATTTTTCTCTTATCCTTTTTCCCCTTTTTTTATTAAGCATTTGTTCCATATACAATAAATTGCCCTTATATTAATAGCATACATTAAAAATATCATAACTACACTACTTAATATGCCGAATATTTTGAAGTCTAATGATACAAAAAAATGTGGACATAACGCCATTATTATCAATAATGCTCCATACTCAACGTATTCAATCCCATTAAGAGTCCGCTCATTGTACATCTGTATTAGCGGTATGATAAAAAAGCAGAGCACATATATATATGATTGTGATGGTGCCATACAAATACATATACATACCAAAATTGCTAACTCATGTTTTTTAGCATTACTAATCAGTGCTAACATTATACTTAAAAGCGATATTAAAATAAATATATATCTTATATTTGTAGCGGTTTTTGTGTCAAATACTAATCTAAATAAGTTAAAAAAATCTATTCCTGTTTCGTCAAAACACAGTTCTTGTAACGATGTTCTTCCATGACCATCCATTAAGTTTTTAATATATTTAGGTACTATCTCTATCCCACCATATGAAATAACCGCAAAAAAATTTATTAGCATAGTATAAATTATAAATCTACTAATCTTTTTTATACTATTAATTATCCTACTCTTATCAGCTAAATTGATTAAAAAAACAACAAACACTAAGGGATAAATCTTTAAAGACGTTGCAAGCGCCAAACAAATTATAGCCATCTCAGCGATTGCTTTTCGCTTATCCTCGTAATATTTGTAAAAGGCAATCGTCAAAACTGCTGCAAGCCATACATTATTACCGCGTTCCAATGCATATAGAACTGGTACCATAAACAAAAACGAATATCCTACTAATAATTTACGAATCTTATTTGAATCATTAAACGATTTCTCAATAAGACGATGACTAGCAATGATTGTAATAATAAAAAATAACAAACACATCATTTGAACTATATTATATTTGTCTATATCAATAGATAAGTATGAAAGCCTTTGCGCAAAATCGTCTCCATACAATAAAGTTGGTAACCAATAAATAATATTGGCTAGTGGTGGATAAAAAGTTGGCACCAATGTATATCGTTCTGAAGATTGACTCAATGTTACATTAAGCATGTACGATTTATCGGAAAATGCATTTCTTATTGCATAAAAGAACAGATTTTTATATCCTTCCCAGTCCAAAAAATAGTTCACTATAACAAAAAAAACGAACATAACATATATCACTAATATTAATATATTTCTATGGTCTTTAACCCTTATTGTTTTTGCCTTTGATATAAGTCCTTTTATTCTTTCTACACTATTTTTTCTCGTAGTAGCATATAGTAATATGCCAAAAAGAATGGTACATATAATAGATGTAATGTTTAGAAATATAACTCCTTTTTCTGTAGTTAAGTGATTACTTATAGCATCCCATTTACATAAATTCCTATGATTGATTCCTCTTATCAAAACATTCTCGTCTATGTAATTATTCATTGACTCAACTGCATTCTTCCCAGAATTGATATTTATTAATTCGCCACCATATGTCGATTTGTTAATCAAGGGTATTCCAGCATTATTTATTGCATAAGAATTGATTATTCTACCAGAATCATATGAGCAAAGTGAAAACCCTTCTGTATTCTCAATATTTCCTTCGTATAGAGATAGTATTACTGTTCCTCCACCAAAATTATCAACTAAACCTCCTGTTCTATCAACTCCATGTAAAGTAACATTAGAGTAGCAATTTATTATTTGTGGGCTGCTAAAGGGAGCTGAATGACTTGCTATTGAACCTATATTTGCCCCCTCTATATAGCCATCTACCAATTGAACGTTAAGCACTGTACCCGCCAACTGTCCGAACAAACCACAGTTGTCATTTCTTATCATATTAAGATGACTTATTAAATATCCATTACCATTGTACTTCCCCCAAAAATAGTGTTCAGAATCAAAAATACCTATTGGATCCACCTCACCATACTCGGCCAAATCTATATCACATTTCTGTTCCCATTGTTTTTGTGAAAAATCTATTCCAGAATTCACTAAATCTTTAAACAAGATAAAATCTTCTGCATTATAAATTTTATAATTATTTATCTTTGATCCGTTTCCATTTATCCCTTCTATTCGTCCTTTTTTTATCGGTTTACTAGAAAGAACAAAATGATTATCTATTAATTCCGTTCTAACATTGGGACACATTTTTGTTGATGTGAGTGACATATAGCTATTTATGACTCTTAATTGCTCCTCTAATGATGAGTGCAAACAATATAAATATCCTCTATAATCATCCGGCAGCCTTAAATAATCTGTATATGACGCTATTACATTCTTCGCTTGTTTGGCACAAAATGAATAATAATCGTCTGATAATATAGGGCCATAATTTTGACAAAATATGATACTTCCATTTTCCATATTATATGCAATACCCGCTGCCTTTTTTGCACCTTTTAAGGATGCATAATTATAACAATTAATTATTTGCGCCTCTCTATCTTTAGATTGAATGGCAAACGGTGCAACTATATCCCCCTCTATTAATCCAGATCCTATTGTAATATTTCTAAGTGTCCCGTACATATTATAGAAAAGACTCGCGTAACTTCTATTAATATTTACATTATTGATTAAATATCCTGCACCATTATAGTTTCCATTAAAACTTTTGCCTTTAATCCCAATTGGTAAATAGTCCACGTCGTCTGATAAATCTATATTATCAGTTTGCAATATATACTCACCTTCAAAATCATTACCTGCACTAACTAATTCCGAAAGATTTCTTAAATCTTCCTCTGACGAAATTTTATATGGATTCAGAATAGTTCCATTTCCCTTAAGAGATATGTCATTTATTTGTGTATTCACATTTTTATTAAGAAGTATATACGCAAAAAGAAATCCTGTTAATATTACTATGGCTAGCGCAGCAAATCCTGATAGTATCAATATCTTTTTATTTTTCATAATAATCCCTCTTCTCCTCTTTGTAAGCGAATTAATTATCTAATGCACTTTTTTGTTTTACATGTTTGCCATTTTTGTAAAACAAGTTCAGACTCCATTTGCATGAAGTCTGTACCAATCACATTATTAATAATTCCTAATTAATATATTAAACTTAAATCACTTCAATTTTTTCAAATAAACTATATGTCCCATTTTAATTCTAAAGATACCTTTTTTACCATCTTTCTCTGCCTTTTCCACTGCATCATGCCATGTCATTCGTGGTTCCTTTTGCTTTGATTTATATACATAATCTACAATTTCGTTTGTACCATCATTTAAATATAAATTACCATCATCATCGTTGTATAGTTCTCCCACACACACAAGCCCTGTCATTGCTGGATAAAAATATAATGCCGTACGCCTAGGATTATCAAATCTCCACCATATTCCAGCAGTGTCATCTATGTAAATATAGTAATCCTTCTTTTTGCCCTTTGTAATTTCATTAATGTTCTTTATTTCACTATAGTATGAATTCTCTAATTGACTGCTAGCAAACTCCTCTTTTGCACCATCATATATAAGACTAAACGATTTTATCTGTCCCCATATATTATATATATATGAATATGTCATACATAAACATAAAATAATTGTTCCGAGTTTTACTGAAATAAAATGGCTACCTTTTATTTTTTGAATTATGTTCTGTGGCACAGCATATGCAATCAATAACTCTACCGCCACAATTTGCTGTACTACTTCAAAATACCATTGACTGGAACCTATATGAATAATGTTTCCTGGTAATACTCCTACTATACAAATAAATAATAACACTTCACTTGTTAATAATTTTTTGCTTAGTACTGAAGTCCATACATCTTTTAATGTTCCCTCTTTCCTAATTGACCATATAATGAAAACAATTGAAAAGAAGAAAGCAAACAAAATATGTAAGCCTAATAATTCTTTATCAATATAGTTATTATAATAATCCAAGAAACTATATTTTGTTTCACTAGCAACTAAACTTGTTATTGGAGAGTATATAAATGCTGGAATCTTATATGCAGCACCCATTATGACCATATAATATATCGCTAATTTAATATTCTTTTTACTAATACGAACTAAATAGTAAGATATAGCTAACGCAAATAGTACTCCAACAGATATTTTAGTCAATGATAGTATTACAATATATATTGGCGTGATAAAATAATAAAAAATTATATTATATTTTTTTCTCTCTTTCCTACTTAATACAGGCAGCAGACAAAAGAATGAACACAAAACAATCGCTGAGGAAATAAAACTAGCGCTAACCAACCAATCATTTTTCCAATCGGTTACCATATCTGCCATTCTTCTATTAATAAACAAATATGACAAGAAAGCACCTACCACCACTACATCGCTAAAACCAATATTTTTATATGTTGTTCCAATAATACTCCTATACAGTGCTGGGACATATAATAACAAAAAAACTAAAATAGAGAAGAATATAATTGGATATAAATATGAGTATACAAATATAGCTGGCAAACCAGTTATCTTAGCTACTAATCCCAAAATAGCCATTCCTATGAAATGATAAAAATGAAATGCGCTACTATTTACAAGAATTGATGCATATCCATAATTTTTGAAACTTTCACTCAACGTGCAAAAATACAATAAATCCGTTCCTCTAAATCCATTTGTCTCTTGATTAATCGCTTGAATTGGAAATATGGTATAATAATCAGCCCAAAAAATATGACACATACATATTGCCAATGTTATAAAGAACACCACTATAAAAATCACTTTGACAATAGCATAATCTTTTAAATCTTTATAATTTTTTATAATTAGAAAAATCCATATAGCATTAATAGCAATAATACTAATCCGTAAATTATGCACAAGTGATTCATTTAATAATCTTGTCGCAACAAGTACATATATCGATGTAATAATTGAAATAACCCCTCCCCCCAAAAATGGAATTATCATATTTTTCTTATTTAATCTCTCCAATTATTCCCTTTCCTCCTTGTTGCTAATACAATATATTTAACATTATTATTTTATAATTTGTTGGAAACTCCATATTTCATTAGATGAAAAGCATTTTATATAACTGTCTCTATTATTCTGTTACGCAATGAGCAATAATATTATTTGCTCCATTTTTGCATATCGTTTTTAATCTTTTTGTTCGCTCATTTCTATATTCAAACAAGTGCATTTTGTTAATCTTATCAACAATCTCCTCTATTAGTTTTTGTAATCCAAGTTTCCTAACATCTCCAGCATATTCCATTAATCCTCTTGCAGAAAATTCCTCCGCTGCTAAAATCTGATTATTTGCAACAACATATGTTATCGTTGGAGTCTGAGTCGCACATAATTCATATAATGTACTTCCAGCTGCACTTATTGCAATGTCACATGACTGCATTAAAGCAGCCATATCTCTAACATCAAAATATGTTATTATAGCTGCATTATTACTAGCAATTGCTTCTATTTTTTCCTTGTCTCTACTCATAGCACCTATTACTATATGAAATTTCATATTTCCAATGTATTTTTCATCTATATATTTAGCTAAAGAAAGTGCTATATGTTCCGTATCTGCACCACCTGTAGAAATCAATACATCTGTTGTCCTATATCTAACTTTTCGATCCTCTAAATTAATAAATTCTTTTCTTAGTGGAACGTATCGAATTCCTAATAAAAATGTTGGTAGATTAACTCCAGCGCAACAATACATCTTTTCATATCTTTCCTGATAATTTTCGGCAAAAATATTATAATTTATCAAATAATCACATATGTATGCGAAGGCAACAACATCGTCTATATATGCTAGTTTTCCGCCTATTAAATGACAGGCTTCATATAATCTTTTCAAATAATTCTGCGTCACAAAATATGAGTCAATAACTACCAATTTGGGTTTTTTTTCTCTTATCTCACTTTCAAAAAAACTTAGCTCTTTCTCCATTTTTTCAAAGTCAGAATCTATAACAATATTAGTAATTCCATTATTAATAATTTTATCTCTAAAATCGCATGAAGCAGTATAGAACAAAACCTCCTCACCTAATTCTATGGCAGAATTGGCTATCGATAAACATCTCATAATATGTCCTGCCCCTATTTTACTATTGCCGTCTGCTCTAAAAAAAATCACATCACTTCTCCTATTGTTAAAAGAAATAATTACATCACATCATTCATATTTAATACATATTGTCTATTCTTTTCTTTAAAACCATTCTTATCGAAACATTTCATGGATATTCCATTAATCGATTTAACGTTAGCTATCAACTCTTCTATTTCAGGATACTCTACTCTGACTAATTCTACGATTTTCTTAATTATTATTTTTCCATAACCTAATCCCCGTTTTTTATTATCTATACTATAAGATATTTCAGCTTTTGTTCCAGAAAAATCTAGCCTAACTTGGCCAACTGGATTATCTCCTTCCATGAGAATAAACTGAACACGTCTATTGTCTGACAAAAGATTTTTGAACCACACAAGATGCGTCTCATACGCAATTGGTTCCATATTAAATGAATTAAGACGTGTGTCCCTATCATTGGCCCAATTAAACAACAAATCACAATCTTCTTTACCCGCCTCACGTAAATACAGTTTATCTTCTTCAGTATTTTTTATTTTAGCGACATGTTCTTCCCTTAATGGTTCTCCTCGTCTAATATCTTCTACTGCATTGCATCCCAATACATTATTATACTTCTTGGGTGCCAAACCATATCCAGGACGAATAACCTTTATATTATCTACAGTAAATTTATCGCCAGCTTTTATGTCCTCTACCACAAAAATACTCCGCCTAAAAGCAGTCGATTCCTTCTCTCCCTTAGTAAGTTCGTAACATGGTCCTTTCACCATTAATTTGGTATTTTTTACATCTTGCACCATTTGAGCAAACGCATCTATAGACATGCTAAAATCACTATCGGCACTGTCCACATCATTTAACTTTACGTGTTTTTCGATAACACATGCCCCTAGACTTACTCCTACAACCGCCCCAAGACTTCCTTCACTATGATCTGATAATCCTATTGGCAAATTAAATCTTTGTTTCATATCTGGAATATTAGCTAAGTGCATATCTTCCCATGGTGCTGGATATTCGCTACAACATTTAAGAAGTACTATTTTATCATTTCCAACTCTATGACAAGCATCTATTGCATCCTGTATTTCTTCTATAGATGCCATTCCAGTAGACATAATCATAGGCTTTCCCTTTGACGCAGTATACTCTATTAATGGAATATCGACTAGTTCAAAACTAGCGATTTTATATGCTTCCACGTTTAATGATTCCAAAAAATCAACCCCTTCCTTATCAAATGGAGTCGATAAAAAATCAATACCACATCGTTCACACTCATCCTTTATTTTAGCCTGCCACTCATAAGGAGTACCTGCTTCTTTATACAAATCATAGAGCTTATATCCTTCCCATAATCCATTCTTAATTTTAAAATAGTCATTATCACAATCTATGGTCAAGGAATCAGCTGTATATGTTTGTATTTTCAAGCAATCCGCACCCGCTTTCGCTACTTCGCGAACTATTTTTATAGAATTCTCAAATGCGCCACCATGATTAGCGCTCATTTCAGCAATAATATATGTTGAATTTGACTTTATCCTATCATATAAACGAAACATAAGTTATTATCTCTTTCTTCTTGCATTCTAAATTTTTGTGTAGGAACATAGACACCATATACATCCATTTTTATAAAAGTTTAATAATATTTCCTTGTTATATCCTTTAATATTCTCTTTAGCCACTTCAACTTTTTGAATAATGAAGTGAATTTTAGACTCGATTAGACTATTAAACATATAACCAAAATAGCAATCATATTCTTCATCTGTTCTATTTTCATAGTGTTTATAGTTCATTTTTTCAAATAATTGCTTTATTTTATTCTCTCCATCAAAATATATATCATATTTTTTATGAAACATAAGTTCAGCAAGCATATAGTCATTATTCCAATTAAAATTAACTCTGCAATTCGCTTTATTAAATTGCTGCTTAATTTTGACCATAACTTTTTCATTAATAATGGACATTAACATATCATCGTCGAATCGTACATTCAAATACTCTGGACTCGATAGTCGTATTTCACTGCATGCAATTTCTGCAACAGTGCCATCCAAAGAATAATGCTGCTCCCATTTTTTATAATCCGACTCGGAGATTTTTATTGGAATATCTCTAAACCCGCAAGCTATCAAAAAACAAACTCTATGTTTTCCCGAATTTAGATTAAAATATCCTTTTTCATTCCAAATAGCAACAGGGGCAGAATTTATGAAAAATTCAAAATTACACCCCAAATTCCTCTGCATTTCATAAAATACATTTGCACGATTTTTAATTACGCTTTCACGCCAACTTTCCGATATCTTTACGCCTGCCTCTTTAGCACAAAATTCACAAAATGCTATATAACTATTATATGAACTATTAGTATTTCCCATGAAAAATCTAAATAACTCATTATGGGGATAGAGCTCCAATATATTAATATCATTCCATTGATTATCTTCATCTTTTTTATCCGTGAAGATTAGTTCTACTGGGATGCTATAAATATAATAATCCCCCTGTTTCTTAATGGGTTTCCTAATTGTTTCACTATACGAAGTCAAATCTTCCGCTTTTGAAATAGCTGTAATGTTAATCTCTTGTTTTTTCCCAACAATTAAATCCCACAATGCTGATAACTCATTAGAAGCATCATCGTTTCGCCCTAATACTGATGAATAAGGCTTGAAAATCACCCATTTACAACCATGTTTAACTAATTGCTTTACTATTTTCTCATGTTCAAAAACATTCTTTATTGCAAGAATAACTATTGTATCATCATCAAAACGAATTGCATCTAAATTATATACTCCAGTACCGGCTATATCATGTATTTCATTTGCACGCTGGTCTATAAAACCTTCAACTTTATACCCATTAGTTTCTAATTTTGTCTTTAGTATTATTCCTGTACTGGCTGCTCCATATATAATTATTTTAGATTCCTTTGTTATCTGTTTTTTATTCATTATTATTACACCATTCTATGACTTCTATATTCTACAAATGTCTTCCGCTCTCAAATATTCTTCTTGCTCTATTTGCGGTAAGCAATTATAAGATAAATTTACTGTCTCAATCATTCTATCAACTATTTTACTATTGCGATTATAGCATTTAAAATCGTAATCTTTCGTATTGTAACCATTTAAAATTAACCGCTCAAAGGAATTTGATGCCAGTTGTTGAATTTTAAATAAGTCTACATCATCATTAGGAATTAATTCTCCCTTAGAATTTGCACAATTTAATTTTTCTATCAAATTAGAAAACACTTGCTTATTCTCTAAATCCATTTGCTCTATCATCCCAATAATATTAACAGGTGGAATAGTTTTTTTATCCTCAATCCATTGAATACTTAACATTGCGTGCATCAATCTAAGTGCTTCACGCTGCGTATATACTCGTTCTTTAAATATACGTTCCATTATTTTAAAATGATATAATTTTTCATTATCACTATCCATACATTTCTGTAAATTATAATAAAGCTTACCCTGTAATCCCAAAGGATCCCACGCATATGGTGTTGATAAAAGCCAATAGGTATTATGTATCAAATCGTACTTGTTACCTGAATCTATGTAGGGTTCCGCCAAAAAATTTAGAAATGCATAGACATCCCAAAATGCTATGCAATTATAATCTTTATCCTTAATAAACTTTCTACGTCTAATAACCTTTTCACAATGTAAATCTTTTTCTTGTAAATTTTTTCTTATGAAAAGGCATTTTATGTCATAATCTGAATTATACGTAGCTATACCACGTGAAATACTTCCCACTGTGCCTGCAAATATAACAATAGAATCATCTTCATCTTTCATTACATCGTTTATAGCTTCTCTAATACCATTTCGATATTCTTTTCTTCCATATAACATTCCATTTGCTCCTATAGTCCCATTTATTTCACTTCAATATCTGTTTCTTTACCGGTATTAATTGTCTCTTTTACAATTGCCGGTGGTTTTTTCGTGACTCTATCTATGACTACTGTGAGATATTCTCCAATTAATCCTAAGAAAAATAATTGAATTGAACCAACAAAGAATACACCTATAATTAATGGTGCAATTCCCATCTGGAAAGTTTTCCAATATAATATTTTTCTAATCAAAAAAATAATCCCAATTATTAAGCAAACAAACGCACCTGAAAATCCTACTATAGTTGCAAAATGAATTGGCTTAGTAGACGTCAAAACCAATGCTCTCAGTGAAAATTCAAACAGATACTTTAAACTTAGTTTAGATTTTCCTGCCATTCTTTTCTGCTGATGATATGGTACAAGCTTTACTGGACAACCTATATCTGCAATAAAGTACCTAAAAGGCATGTGCGCACAATATTCTACAGACAAATCAAACATACTTCGCGATAATAAATTCATTCCAGATATATGCTGATACTGTTTTTTCTCAGAAAATGTATCAATGATATTGTAAAATAATTGCCTCAAAAAATATTTGATTTTACTCTCATCACTACCAACTTTTTGGCCTAAAACTACATCATAACCTTGTTCATAATATTGCAAAAGAACTGGAATCAATTCAACCGGATCTTGCAAATCACAGGCAATGGATATCACAACATCTCCCGAAATATACTCTTTAAAAGTATTACTCCTTGGCCCAGGTCCATAATTAGAAGCGTTTTCTATTACTTTAACTTTATTATCCTTACAAGAAATTTCCTTAAGAATGCTATAAGTATTATCTGTAGACGCATTATCTCGAAAGATTATTTCATAATTATATTGTAGTTTGCGCATTTCATCTGTTAGCAAATCATATATTTTTTGAACATTTTCTTCTTCGTTGTAACAAGGTACACAAATTGTAATTAGTTTTGCTCTCATATTTCAAACAACTCCTCTTTAGTAATCACTATTGGTACTTCTTTAAATCCCATTACATACAAAAAAAAGAACCTGTGGTATCCATCCCTTATATATATTTTCCCATTCTTCTGATAACATTGTATTGGTGAATCATAAAAAAATTCCATATCATTTATTAAGGCGTTTTTATATACCTCAAACAATTTTACTCTATCTAGTAATAATTGTTCTTTCTCTTTTTTATCATAACGTCCAGAAATAAACATGTACTCCTCAACTAGTTTTACGTCATGCTTTCCTTCTTTAAGACAGGTAAACAGTTCCATGTAAGGTTTAAAATCAATCGCCTTATTTCCATAATACTTCGTCAAATGTTTGCCAACTTTTGTTTTAAAAAAACTCTCATCCTCGTTAACTGCACCTGCATAAATCCTCGCAGCCGGGTACATAATTGACACATTATTATTATACTTATCGTTAATTATATTTTTTTCGCGTTGCTTAAAAAATGGTATTTGCACGGAAAAATTGTAGTAAATAACAAACTCCATGAACGCAAAACGATATTTACGTTTATCACTAATCGATATTGTTTCATCCATTGGAAGAAATAGTATTTGTGTTAGCCCATTTGCATTTAACTGTGAAGCGATTTCATCATGAGCCATGCCATTGTTCAATGTAACTATCACTATATCACTCGGTTCCATCACTTCTTCCATATATTTTTTGATAGTATATACCGGTAATTCAGTCTCTGATACATATTTATCAATAAAGGCAATATACTTATATCCTTCGAGCATCAGCTTATTAGCCAATTTCCTACCTGCAGCACCTGCTCCATATATATATAATTTATCTTCCTTGTTTACTACAAACATTATATAACCATCCCTCATTTACGTAATAATCAAATATTACTCAAGTAAAACTACGTTTTACTGTAGTGCAATTTTTCCAACTGCTCCTTATTTATAAACGGATACATATCATGTAATGGTGGTGTAAAGAAGCTTCCGTCCTCATTCATTTTTGACATTACTTTTGGAATTATTGGATCATCTATTCTTTGGCATAAATCAAGAATGCTAGGACCTTTGGTTTTGGTTAACCAATCTATGGATTCTTCTAATTGAGACACGTTCGCACATCTTTTGAATGGCATATCAAATGCATATGCTATCTTCTCAAAATCTGGCATACTGACTCCACTGCTTTCATCGCAGCCTATGTACAGGCCTTCAAAGAAGTTTTTATTTGTTTGCCTAATTGCACCATATCCCTCGTTTGAAAATACAACAATCTTTATATTGTAATTATGATACTTTATTGTCTGAAGCTCCTGTAAATTCATCATTATAGAGCCATCGCCTGTAGCACATATTACTTCGCTGGCACCTGCCGCTATCATTCCTATAGCTTCTGGCAAATCATCTCCCATCGAGCCGCTATTATAATTTACTATCACCCTTTGATTAGGTTTTTTGATTGAGTGCTGAAGTCTTCCTACACCTCCTGGACTGTTTCCAAGTGCAACCATTGCGCCATCTTCCATCCTGTCGTTCATTACATTCCAAAATACAGACTGTGGCACTCTATCTTCAGGCTTACATTCTGCCGGTGCATCAATATCTCCTAAAATCTCTTCTATAGAATCACAGTAGTCTATCCACTCTTTATTAACTACCCAAGGAGCAACAGCGTCTATAGTTGTATTCAAAAATAGTTTTGCATCGCAATATATTTCATAATCTACTCTTGTTCCTGGTTTTTTAAATTCATCCTCACCAGCATCAACCATTACAATTGTAGCTTTTGGTGCAAAAGCCTCCTGGTTAAATCCAGTTTGCTTAAGTGCCAAGCTATTTCCTATTGCTATAATCAAATCCGAGTTTTGCAATATGAAATTGCCACGCCTCTCACCTACATTACCAGATGTACCATAGAAATTCTTTGCACCTTCATACATAATGTCTGGCAATAATGCTCCACTAACAACAGGTATATTCATCCTTTCAGCAAATGCTCTAAATTCATCTATGGCATCTCCAGTTCTTATACCTGAGCCAGCCAATATCACTGGTCGCTTTGATTTCTCAATCAAAGAATTAAGTATCTCTATTCTATTGTTATCTAAATTGTATGGAAGTTCTTCGATTACCTCTAGTGGATACAGGTCATCTGTATCCACTATGGTGCTTTGAACATTGAGAGGAATACTCAGCCACACTGGGCCCTTTCTTCCTTGATTGGAGATATCTATCGCCTTTTGAAGTTCTTTTTTTACAGCTAAAGGGTCAATAATCATAGCAGCGTATTTCGTCATACCCTCAACTGCTGGAATTATATCGTATTCTTGTACGCCCCTATAGCGCAACTTTAGGCCTGTAACATTGACAGTAGTATCCCATCTAGGATGCCCCGCTATAACTATCATAGGTACATTATCAACATAGGCTCCTTCAACACCATTAAGTGTATTCAGCGCTCCAGGACCACTAGTAACACAAACAGCTGCCATTTTACCACATGCCTTTGCGTATCCTTCAGCCGCCATAGCACATGCCTGCTCATGATGATTGAAAATTTTATTAATATTATTGTTAAGAGCTAATGCATTGTCTAAATGCATAGCTCCTCCACCAACAACTGTAAAGCAATCCTTTATGCCGTTTTCTACCAGGATTTCAATAATTATGTCTGCAACTCTCTTTTTCAAACTCCTATACCCCTTCTACTTTCTAAAGTTGTCTATAAGCTTTTTAACGCCATGTATTACATCGGCTACGTCATCATCATTCATTTTAGGATAAAGAGGAATGCTAATTATCCCTTTATATATCTCCTCAGCATTTGGACATAAGCCTCTCTTATACCCTAACTTCTCATAATATGGGAACCAATATACTGGTATATAATGCACTTGACAGCCAATATTCTCTCTCCATAATGCCCTGAAAAATTCTTCTCGTGTACAAGTTAATTTGTCTAAATCCAAACGAATAATGTACAAATGTCTGCAAGAATCTGACTCTGGAATCTCGTGTTGTAAAATTATTTCTGGAATATTTTTAAACGCCTTATTGTACTCTTTGACAATTTCTTTTCTTCGTTTTGCAAACTTATCAAGCTTCTTCATCTGACTAACTATTAACGCAGCCTGAAAATCTGTAATTCTATAGTTATACCCTAAGCTAATTTGCTCATAATACCATGGTCCCTCTTTTTCATTCTGCATCTCTTCTTCATCTCTGGTTATTCCATGGCTATGTGCAAGCACTAGCTTGTGATGTAATTCAGGATTATTTGTTGTGACAGCGCCACCTTCTCCTCCCGTAATTGTCTTTACTGGATGAAATGAAAAGCAAGTCATATCTGCAAGTGAACCGACCTGTTGTCCTTTATAGGTTGTTCCAATGGCATGAGCAGCGTCCTCTATAAAAATCAAATTGTGCTCATCACATATTGCTCTGATTTCATCGTTTTCAACTGCTTGTCCGGTAAAATCTACTGCTATGACAGCTTTAGTTTTGCTAGTAATTTTCTCTTTAATGCTATTAGGATCAATATTATAAGTATCTAACTTTATATCCGCAAATACCGGCTTTGCCCCACAATATAAAATACAATTTGCACTAGCGGCAAATGTGATTGGACTGACAATAACTTCATCTCCAGGACCAATGCCTGCAGCAATACATGCACAATGCAATGCTGCTGTTCCATTGCTTACAGCTACTGCATATTTCGCCCCTGTATATTCCTCAAGTGAACGTTCCATCTCGTCCACCTTGGGCCCACAGGTTATAAAATCACTGTGTAACACCTCATCAACAGCCTTTATATCTAGCTCGTCTATCCATTGTCTGCCATACTTAATAACACCTGCTCTAACGGGATACCCACCATTAATCGCCAACTTTTCCATTAATCAAAACCTCCGTATTTTTCATTACCCCTCTCTGTACCAGGGAAAACTTTTCATAACTACCAATTAATTCTTTTCTCTTCTACAACTATAGGTCTATTAATAGTTCTAGTATTAATATTAATTAAATACTCACCCATAAATCCCATGAATATAAGCTGTATTGCTCCCATCATAAACATGCCAATTACCATTGGAGCCATACCAACTGTAAAATCATTCCATTTTACAAGCTTAAAGATAAAATATACTATTGCAACAATAAAATCGATAATTCCGATCCCAAATCCCAAGAACGTCATTGCTCTAAGGCCTGCCTTGGTATAGCTGGTAAAGCTAAGCATTGCTGCATCATACAATGT
>JAEEGL014487665.1_pt1 | contig 22160 bp, 12 predicted proteins | sample 9134231 | NCBI WGS metagenome assembly JAEEGL01 (sample SAMN16246548, study PRJNA631951) | gut metagenome | biome: gut microbiome; feature: rumen; material: fiber-attached | host: Bos | place: Iran: Karaj | collected 2018-10 | reverse complement strand
ATAGCTTTCTCAGTCATTCTGTCGAAGCTTGCATATAACTACTTATTCCATCCCATAATATTTCCTAAGCATCCGGACTGTCTGCATCAGATATTGTTTCCCGCTGCCTTCCATATATCTATAACATTCAAGAAGTTCTATTTCTTCATAATTCATTGCTCGATATTCGTTATTGTCCGCGTCCATACTGCAAACCAAGCCATCCTCCTGGTCGTATTTATCCATACTATCTCCGGTCACATACGCAGGCGATACACAAAAATAATCAGCCAGCATTTCTAAATCATCTTTGCTGATATTGGATTTACCTAGTTCCCATGCACTGATTCGGGTCTGTGGTATCTTGAGTTCTTTTGCCATATCGGTTTGTGACAGATTGCGGGACCTGCGCAAACGTTTAACATTGTTTTTCTTCATAACACCAGTCTGCCTTTCATGGCTGCTTTCTGCAGCATTGATTACATTATCGGTACTTTTACTGTTATTATTGCATGTATTATCTTCATTATCATCTTCAGGCGTTAATCCTAAATCTTCCAGTTTCGCAAGAATTTCTTCAAGTGACTTTCTCCCAAGATTCCTTACCTTCATTAAATCGTCCGGACTCATTTTGCATAAATCCTGTATACTATTAATGCCAGCTCGCCTAAGACAATTAAAAGATCTAACACAGAGTTCCACATCATCATCCGACATTACAAGAAAACCATCATACGAATCAGCTGTTTTGTTACCAGATGTAGTTTCAAAGCAATCGACCCCTTCTTGTCTTAAACTCATAAAGCCCCTCCCTTAAAAACATCCAGAGTGCAAAAAAAGACATCGCTCGCGGAAAAATCCGGTCATGGCAATGCTCGCGCTTCATGCGCAATAAAGAAATATGTACAATAGTAAGATAACCCATTTCCCTATAGTTGTCAAAAATCAATGTATTACTCCCTTTCTCAAGCGTTCAGGACTTTTCCTGCCAAAAAGAGACTCAAATATATATTCCTGTACCATCAGAGAATTAAAAGTTATCTTGATCTTTTTTGTTATTTACTCACACTGCTTTCTCCGGTCTTATAGTTAATCTCAATGCCTGGCTGAACATTATAAACAAACACATGGAAACATACTCCTTCTCCTTTATCCTCTACGGAATATGCTTCCATCTCAACACCGCGTGCAACAAGCTCATCCCCTTTAAAGTACGGCGTCACACGATATAACACGTGGTCTTCTGAATCATCCAGATATCTCATAACTAGCTCTTCCCATGGAAGCATGGTTGTTGCATTCATGTACCTTGTCCCAGTAATCAGATTTAGCTCGTTAGCATTCTGCCCAGTTAAAGCATATGCGATCAGATGGCTGCGATTGTACAAATACGGAGGCTCAGAATCTATAATTCCCTCATACTTAGCTTGATTCCACCCCGAAGGCTTGATTTCTCCTATGCCTTCACGTTTCTCCGTTGGCATCATTGTTCTGTCAATCATGGCATAAGCCACGCCACACCTTCCAAGGTCATCCAATTCGCTGAAATGCTCACCAGTAATATTCTTCAGATCCCATGAATTGAACATCGGAATACCTTTGTTCAGCTCGACATAATCTTTCCCTTCAAACTCTGGAATTAGTTCAGGACTTTCATCAACAATGCTGATAGAGCCCTGGATATCATACTGAGAAAGCCGCCTTGCCTGCTTTTTTAGTACATTAACCAAAACCACTGCCAAAACAATTAATATCGTAAAGATAAAAATTGTCATAACAATGGTCCTGTTTCTTTTATCCCGGTATTCCTTTCTCTGACGCATCGTCACATAAGGTTTATATTTCACAGTCATAACTACTCTTTCAAGGATTTCTTACCTTGATCCTGCCTCAAGAAGACCCTGCTTCAACTCATTCTCAATCTTAGCCAGCTCTTCTTGAGCCTCTGCACGCCTCTTTGAACCTTCTTCATGGATCTTTACCACTTCGTTAATAGAAGTAATGATGTCCTCGTTAACCTTTCTGATTGTCTCGATATCCAAGATATCTCTTTCGGAAGCCAAAGCTGCATCTATTGCACCCTGTTTAAGAGTTTCAGCATTTCTGCGGAACATCTCATTAGACATTTCATCCAGAGCACTCTGTGCATTAAGGGCATTAGTAGTGTGCTGGATGCCAAGTGCTAGTACCATCTGATTCCTCCACATGGGAATCATGTTTAAGATATCTGCTCTAAGCTTGTCTACCATCTGCTGATCTGCATCTTGCAGCATTCTGATCTGTGGAGCCTGCTGTATAGAAAGAATCCTGGATATCTCAAGGTCATGAATTCTCTTCTCAAAACGGTTACAAGCTCTTTCATAATCCCTGAACTTTTCCACATCCAATTCGTTATTGCTTTCATCCGCAATTCTTTTAAGCTCTACCAATTTCTCACTTCTTGCACTAGCCAGAGCTTTCTTGCCAGCTATGATATACATGGTAAGTTCTTTATAAAAATCTATGTTGAGATCATACATCTGATCGTAAACGTATATATCCTTAGTCAGTATTTGCTGATGGTGCTGAAGATCTTTTTCTATCTTTTGAATGTTTGTCTCTGCACTCTGATAATTTGACAAAAGGAATGTGGCTTTTTGCTTTCCCTTCTGGAACAATCCCAGAAGACCCTTTTTCTCAGTAGTTGTAGTGCTACTGATAGCTACTCTAAGTTCTCGCAGGCTCTCACCGATTTCACCAAATTCCTTCGTCTTCATGGATTTTGTGATATTTGTAGAAAAGGTAGATATACCCTTCTGAGCGCCTGATCCATAGGAATTCAACAACTTAATGTCCGATATGTCTATTTTCTTTACAAATTCATCAACCTGCTTCTTCTCATCATCTGAAAGCATGGACTCATCTACAGCTCCGGCATTGGCAATGTCTGTCTGCCCCATATTGATTTCCGTTTTGCCAAAAGTAGGCTCCATAAAGGACATGTCATACTTTTTCTCATCTCCATCCAGAGTGAGTGTTGGTGTTTTTGCTTTGCTCAATTCCTGTATCATAGGATCCATATTTTCATTTAAATCGCTCATAACTTAACCCTCCGTATTGTTGATCTTATATTCTGGGTTCACATAGCCATCTTGCCCCATAATACTATCAAGCGCCTTGGCTTTTGCTTTTATCTCTATTGATGCAAATCTATAGATTTCATCAATCTTTTCATTTACTGCAATCAGAAGCTTTTCTACCGCATCCATTACTTCATTTTCAGTTTCAGAGATTATCTGTTCTGCTATACCTACATCCAAATATTCCAAATACGTTGATGTAAGCTGAAGCGCCTCTGGTATGTAATATTCATAAAACTGAGATAAGTCCGCACTGTATACGCCATTAAACTTATCATCAGCATCATTAAGCACCTTCATCCTATCAATCAAATCAGAATATAGCTCATCCATTATTTCCGGCAATTCGCATACGCGCAGCAATTTGCATGCTTCGATATAGTCCGGAATTGACTGCTTTTCAAGTAAAGCATCAAATTTCTCTGCATCCAGCTTGGACCTCTTAGGCACCTCTGGTTCGAGATCGGGTTCTGGTTCCGCTGCCTGCGAAACCGGGATTTTTAGCGGTATATCCTTACCGTTCACGACCGCATCAAAGGCTTTTTCTTCATCAATCCACTCAAACGGAACCTCGTCAAGTTCCCATGGATCTTTTAGAAGCATGGGATCTATGCTCCCTCCCGAACCGGTCTTCACCTCTTTTATTTTTGGAGGCGCTTTAACGATCCAAGCTCTTTGCGCCTCTTCCCAAAACGATCTGTCTATCATGGCTGATCTTCCTTATAGTCTATTCCAAATTTTGATTTCATGCAGTACGAAACATGTGGACAAAACTCGCAATTTCTGGACCCTTCTTTTCCAATTTGTTCAACAAAAATCCCTTTTCTTCCCTCTTGGCTCATGAGCATAGATGCTATCTTCTTGGCATTCTCATAGCTTCTTTTATCCAGAAATGTCAGATTAAGTCTCTCATTAGTGTAATTATCATCTCCATATGTGGTATATCCTTCTTCACTTTCCGGGAGAGGCCATCTAATGGCATCATCAATCATCTGCCGTTTCTCGGCTTTTCTTATATATGGGAAGATTTTAAATACCTGCTCAGCAATCTGTTCTACAGAATACTTATTTCCAAGTAACTTATTTAAGACCTGAATAAATCGCACTATGGCCCTGTTCTGCTGATATTCATTTCTATATGCCGGGCTATCCCCTAATACATAGCTGTATACAAATCTCATAGGACATGAAGAATACTCAAGCTCACTATCATAGTTATGAAGATCCTGATTGACCCTAATGTCAAAATTCCTATCAAACCTCTTCTTTGCATATATTCCGGAAATATATTGCAAATCTAAGTTCCGCACCTTTGGATCTTGAATCTTTGCATCTGACAGCTTATCCAATAATGTTATATATGGGGAAGGCGAAAAAAGCTTATCTCCTTGCTGGTGTACCCAGGATATTTCAACATTCTGATTCTTTAGTGCCGTATATGTATAATACCTATTAGACAGCGAGGACAGTTTGTTGTTATCCAGCCAGTTTTGAATATATGTATCTGGGTTTGTTCCTGTTATTCCATTTAGTAGCTCTTCATCTATTGGCCAACTGAACGTTCCTGTTGATCCCGGAAGTCTTGAAATATCTGACATACAGATATGAATTTTCCCCTTCGCTGATATCGGAGCAGCTTCAACCTGAAAAATATTGAACACCATCGTTCTCAGGCCTTTGTTATTATCTTCTTCGCCTTCTAGCTTGCCACCCATAAAAGAAAGAAGTGCTGTTGCCAAATCGCCAGGATAACACAGAAAATCTTTTACCTTATCACTTTCAAGAGCTTCAAAAATCTGCTTTACTTTTTCCCTTTCCTCCAAATACAGCTCCTGTGGCATTCCGTCATTCATATAAAGCATGGCATCGAGTCTGCTCATATGCTTTTGTATGGATACAGGTTCGTTATCTCCGAACAATGTTTTAGCCATTTTCATTAACTGGCCAATTATGTCAATCACTTCACCTATTCGCTTTTCCTTAATCGAAAAGACACCAAAGTGCTTAAAGGGATTACCCAATATCTCCCTCTGTTTATCTGATTCATTGCCTTGTATTAGCGGTTTAGCGAACACATCATAGGCATTATCATAGCTTTCAGAGAACACCGCTAATCGCTCATTCCACTGATCAACTGTATAACACCCTTCAAAGTATGGAAGCAATCTCTCTAAATCGTCCGTATAATTAATACTGCTTTTACCATGTGATGAAAGCCACCCTGAAGCAAAACACTTTCTTAATCCATCCGCATCAAGCGTTATGCATTGGAAATTCTCATCCCACATTTTATGGAGTGTATAGATGAACTGGCCTATAGGATATGACAAAAGATTCCTAACTTCATAACGTTCAGGGAAATAATCCTTCAACAAATTGTTTGCTGAATGATCATCTGCACAGTAAATATAAAAGCCCTCATCCTTTAGTCTAGGAACATCTTCTACAAACTCAATCGTATTAGCATATTTAAGCACTTTGATATTAGGAGCTGAAACAGACTCACCATGCTCAAATATCTCTCCAAGAGGGTTCTTCTCCTTAAGATCTTCCTGCCTAATCCAATTTTTCTTATCAGGATAACCATTTTCCGGTGTATAGAAATGGTTCCAGATTTCATTAGCGTATGGATATCTCTTCTCATCCTGAATCAAAGCATAAATATCATATCCAGCGTTCTTGAAACAATCATATACAAACTGCTGAATAGGAGTCAGGAATTGAAATCCATTCCAAACTATCTGTTTGTTCCCACGGAATTTGAAAATGTTGTTAACATCCCGATCAAACTTAGCTGGATCTTGTAAATCTACAAGCCTCTGCCTGAAGTCCTTTATACTGTCGTTGGCTTCTTCGAGCTTCTTCCACATCTCAATGAAAAGGAGAATATCTCTGTCGTTATCCTTGATGTCTTCTGGGTGCACTTTAGCCTCTTCAAGCCGAATAATATTGTTAATAGCAAAGTAAAGATTCTTTTTGCAGCCAAACAACCAGTCCTTTTCGGACTTATCCTTTGCATTTGCAATTTTTTCTCTTAGAAGCTGGTTAAGCACTGTGACATATGTGAACTTCTGTCCATTTGTATTCCAACCAGGAAATAGTCTCATGACAAAACTTGAAAAACCAAGAATATTTCCTTTAAACACACGCATATCAAAAGCCATGTTAGAAGCCATTTCTCTTGACATGGTCAACTGTGGAATGGCGGCAATCTCAGCAAAAAATGGGGCCATTTTTAATTCTGTTATTTTAGAATAGGTATATACTCTGTTACTCATTGATCAGCCCCACCTCTCTGATGAGGGACGACCAGCTTTCGTAGGTATCCCAATTGTTCACCAAAAGAACAAGTTTATTGATAGCTCTCGTCATAGCAACATAGAGCATTCTCGTTTCTTCGGCAACGCCTTTCCGGATTTCTTCTTTCCAAAGCGCTTCATACCATGCACTTTCCATCTGCTCATTCGCACCTCGATTGTAAAACCAGGCAACCTTATCTTTGTTAGAAAGGATTGTTGTCTTTACACGCGGAATAAGATTTCCATTCATAGCCGGCATGATTACAGTGTCGTACTCAAGTCCCTTCGATTTATGGACAGTCATGATGTATACACTGGTATAATCATCTACTAAATCTATATCAGGTTCCATATCTTCCCTATTTGTGGCTATCATAAGTGAAAGATAAATATACAAATCATAAAGCGTTGCAAATTCGCCTTCCATATGTTGCTGAAGGACTTCCATAAGTTTATCAAGATTCTTTTGATAGGATCTGGCATCAATAAGGGCCTGTTTATTCTTCTTAGCCTCAGTCCACTCATCTCCATACATATGAACTTTATCAAGAGCTATATAGTTCTCGATTATGTTGCCATCTTCAACAACATCCTTCACAACGGAAAGCACAGGTCTAAGCCTAAATTCTCTTTGATATTCATGCCATTTAGTCTGAGAAAGAAATCCGGCCAGATATTCCTGCAATTCGGTTTCGTTCAGTCTTTCCATTTCTTGTACAGAAATAACACCATCATATAAAGCATATGGCGTCATTAAGTAATTATATGTATATAGTGGCTGCCCAGCAAAAATATATGAACTGATCAACGCATAGAAATCACGTACTGCCGCAGATAAAAAGAATGGTCTGTCAGAATTAAGTACAACAGTTTTCCCATGCTGCCTACACCAATCAGCTATCTCTGCAGCTTTTTTGTTTCCTCTCACCAAAACAGCCACTTTTGACTTTTCGTTGACCTTTTTTCTTCCTGCTCTAACTTCAAGTTCAAGATCACTTAATGCATCATCGATTAATTGCAATGTTTGCATCGGAATACTGTTCTTGTTCTCAACATACTCCATGTAGACAGAACCATTCTGTTTATTAAATGGACGTACAGACTCTTCATACTTCAGAAGCCCGTCCTTAGCCCATCTAAAGAAGTATTCCTCCATAACTCCCATAACATTTGCACAGGTTCTATAGTTATTACGAAGGTTATAATACTTAATATTCCCCTTCATCTCCTCTTCAAGAATGTCAAAAGCCTGGTCAGTTGCCCCCTTAAAAGCATATATGCTCTGTTTAACATCACCTACTGCAAAAAGCCTTGCGCCTATTTTATTTACAAGTCTGGCAAAAGTTCTAATCTGCGTAGCATCAGTATCCTGAAATTCATCAACAAAAAGATATTTTAAATCAAGTCCATCGCAATTAAGCCGCTCTTCCAACAGGTAATGTCCGAAATCAAAGAAGAGATCGTTTATAGATATTGCATTTTCATCCTGCTTTAGTTGTCTATATTTTCCTTCAAACTCCCCCAGCACTGCCTTTATAATCTTCTGGAAATTGGCAATAACAGGTTCATTATCTGCATTTCCCCAATCTTTAGCCAATACTTCAGATATGGTATATCCTTTTCTTGTCAGTTCCTTCCAGTATTCATCTATGAGCTTACTCGCTTCTGTATAAGTCATTCCAATTTGAGATGAAATAGTTTTCTTGTCATTCAGATTATCTGAAAGTAAATCCTTTACAATGTCTTTTCTTTCTTTTTCCAATGGCTGAATCTGCAGATCGCGTCCAAAACCAACTCCCGTTCCAAATTTCTTAAAAAGGTCATACGCAAGACTGTCTATTGTGGAAATATGCATCTGTGACTGTTGTTCCAGCCAGGTTAGATATCTCTGATTCTTGGTCAGAGAATACTTTTTCAGAAGCATTTCCTGCAATCTGTCATTCATCTGGTTGGTCGCTTCATTAGTGAAAGTGATCATATATATATCAGACATATCCAATCCAGAAATCATATGCATCAAATACAAGATTCTATCTATCATAACCGTGGTCTTTCCGGTTCCAGCAGAAGCTTTAACTACAATATTGGAAGCCTCATAGCAATGCTCAACTCTAAACTGAGCAGCATTAAAAGCAGGAACCATTTCCTCAAGCCATCCGAAAAGATCAGAAAACTCTCCTTCAATTCCCACTCCATCAGTTATTATGGTATTAGAAAAACGACTCTCGCCATCAAGGTCATTGATGGTAAACGCCTGCATAAAAAAAGCATCAGCAAAAGGTTTAAAGCTTTGTTTCAGTTGACTTACATCATCAGCGGTTCCAAACCAAAACACCTTTATCCCTTCATTAAGGAGTTTCCCTATTTTTTGCTTATAGATATCTAATTTTTCTCTAAAGAACAAAATAGAATACTTAGGTTCCATACTGCCTCCTTGCAGTAATCAAAATGACCATCGTTGTTTATGTTCATCTTCCTCTTTGGGAATCTCCCGTTTCTGGTACTCTGGAGTCGGTTCTTGTAATTCAGTCTCAACTGCTTCATCGAAAGTTCTGGCCACATATAGATTAGGATCCATCTCATCAATAAACTGTGACTTATATCCGCTGTATACTATTGTCAACTGGTGCATAGCTCTTGTCATTCCCACATATGCAACGTTCCTTTGTTGCATAAGAGACTCTTCATTTTGCATACCTTTTTTCTGAGGAATCATTCCTTGGTAAAACTGAGGCAGAATTACCCTCATGAATTCTAATCCTTTAGACGTATGAATTGTGCACAGCTTCACTCCAGGAGATTTTATCGAGTATCCTGTATCCGAATCTTTCTTTATCACCTGAAATTCAATATGTGATTCTCCTAACCATCCTCCTACCTTCTCTACCGCCTTGTTTGTATAACACATTATCCCTATGTTATGTATAGGATCATCCTTCAACCATTTCTTTACTAATTCAACCACAAAGCGCTTTTCTTCATCTGTATCTTTACAACATATAATTTCAGGCTTTTCGCCAGTTGCAGTTGGAGCAACATGTTCAACTATATCTTCCTCATCTGTATCCTTTTGATTATGCGCTTTTAATGATTCTGCCAAGGCATCTATCTGTCCAGTACATCTAAATGGGTATGAAAGCTTTTTTGATGTTGGATTGCCCCACTGACTAAACTTCCAACGGCCTTCATATATGCGTTGATTGGCATCCATGCACACAGTTATGTCCTGCCGGGCAAGCATCTTAAGAGCCATCATTTTAGCCAATGTCTGGTCTTGTGCTTCATCAATAAACACATGATCATATCTTTTACTATTAGGGATCAAATCGCTTCGATGCGTAAGATAGAGAATCTTTTCATCACTTTTTGTATCACTATCATAGATTTCCTTTGCTCTCATCTTTTCTTGGGATAAGCAAAACATCTCAAATGCAGCCATTCGATCAACTCTATTCATAGGATGAGTATGTCCTCTGCCTATCCGTTCCAAGCTCATGTATTTATCCCGATCACTTCGATCAAATACATTCATGCTGCGCATCCAGCAAAACTCCTCACTCCAAAAAGGTTCTCCCCACTCTTTATATTTATTCCCGCCATTTACCCCAACATACTGGTCTATTGCTTCTTTAACACAACTAGATTTCATAGAAGGATTGGCTATTCTCCCTAACTTAAATCCATTTATTAAGCTGTATACAGAATTAAGGTATTCATGCAAAGTCCCTACCATAATATAATCGGAATCTTCGGGCTTTAATCCCATCCATTCGGTTAAATAGTTTGCAAGAACGTGATTATATGTAAATATAGCCACAGCATTTTTTCTTCCTTGAGTTTTAGCCTCCGCCAAGTACTTCAAAGCCCTGCTCATGAGAACAATACTTTTCCCACCACCTGCGGCAGAGCGAATAACTAAGTCTTTTCGCTTATCGCCTATATAATCAACACAACCTTGCTGTTCTTTAGTTAATTGAATTTGCTCATTAGTTATTGGATGAAGCACTGTCATCCCTCCAATCCTGAAAATGCCCATAAACGCAATATGGGAGCCCATGCCCCCATATTCAATTATACCATTTTAAATTTCTTCATTATCTCAACATTTAACGGTGATAATTCAATCTGATGCTTACTCTTAGCCTTTTCAAACTGTCCATGAGCAATCTGTGTGGTTAATATCAAATGCCTACCATCAAATTCAGAAGAAGTGAGGCTATTTTTTAACTTCTCAAAGCAGTATGAACAAGCAACTGTAATCACATAAGGTATCTCATCCTTTGTGTCAAGATTCTCATTTTCAAGAATAACAAGTCTTCTGCTATGTTTTCTCTTATCATTTTCATCATAATCAAATGCTTCTAACGGAACGTCCGCACATATCGGACAAAAGACGTCGTAGCTTCCTCTTGCTGTTAATAGCCTATATAGGACCTCATTATCATATATAACTTCAAGGTCCTCGCCTGATATATCAGCCCAATCCAGCACTAACTTTCTCTTTACTTTTGCAATGTTTCTCATGCGAGATATATAACTCAGAGATTTAGTGTTATTACCATTATGTATGTATCCCTTAAGTATCTCTAATGCCTTCTTGCCTATCCCAATCTGCTCTAACACAATAGGAATTGCTGACTGAATATCTTCACTAAAATTATCATAAAAAATATACAATTCCTGTTCTTGAAAATCAGTTTCAGCAATTTGAGCAAACTGCTTAGACGCATCTGTTCTCAAAAAAAAGCCATCATTGCAGCAATAAGCAAGCGTTTTACGCCTTGAATTAGAATCAAATTTATAAAAATGAATCTGGTATCCAGTTATATTTTCGATAAATTTCCTGTTCTCTTCTGGACTCTCATTATTTGTATTCTCGGATATATTTTTTATGCATACATCGCCGGAATCAAATTCATCTAAAAGACGTTTTTTCCCTATCGGAGCATCAGCAACAAGCATAGGGAGTATGCTATTTACAAGTTCTTGCGTAGTCAAGAACTCCGCTTCGCATTTTAATCTGATAGCGTCTCTTACCCTTTCATTTTTTATCTTTCTTCTATAATCAATTGACCTGACAAAATCGGTAAAATTACTCGTTACAAGCCTTCTAACGCAGGATAAATCTATAATTTGTTGCTTTACAAGACAATAATTCGCAAAAGTATACTCTCTTTGCTGCAACACACGCGCAAACTTCTCGAATAACAGTAGCCTTGACCCACTCATCCTAACACAGTCATAAAATCTATCATCCGTTGCCAGGCGTTCTACTATAAGCAACGGATTATCGACTTGATATGAGCTTACTTCATCATAAGATATACTGTAATAATCATATGTACCATTCCAATTGCCTACAGATCTCCCCTTAGGACAAATGCATCTAATCTCGTATCGATTGTCTTTGTTACCGTCATCAACTAAACGTTTCCTCAACAGCTGCTGTTTCAGGCCAGAATACTTATCCTTAAACTGCTCAGTCTGAAGCTTTGACAATATTCCATCCTGTTCATCAAGGTAATCATTAAACAAATAATCCTTAAAGCTCAAATTCTGGCTCTTTATACTACCATCAAATTCTACCGCCGGATTTAATTTATAACGGCCAACAAGTTTTAAGAAATACTGTGCATTAAAATACTTACCCAGCTCATCTCTTAATGATATCAACCATCTATCTATATATGCATCGGCTACATTATTCGTTTTTGCTCCGCTAATTCTATATCCAAGAAATGAAGCAACATTTTTAAAATAATTTACGACATCTTCGATAATTTCATAATTGATTGTTAGTGCATCATCGATATCATCATGCTGACTTAGCTTTATAAACAGGCGCTGCACTCCGAGAATTACTTTGTCAGAGTTAGTCAAATAATCCAAGTCATATACATCGCCCTTTTCAACGCTTGATAGATATAAACTTTTTAGCTCTTCCTCAATGTTACCTTCAGCATAGGCAGCAATTTCATATTTTTCTGTTTCATCATGTTTGACAACATAAGATTTGTTTTCACCCGTGATAATCTTTGGAAGATATTTTGTATCTAAGCCTTCTGTATTCAAAGGACTTTCAGTATAAATATTCCGATCATAATCTATATATCTGTCTAGCAAAGAATAGAACACATCACTAATAGATATTGCTAGTGTCCCACATTCCTCTATCTGTTCACTACAAAATAGTTCATATAGCTTCCCAAAGCGTTTGCATATTACGCTATATGCTCTGTCAATACTCTCCTCACTGTCCCCAAGGTCATTTCTATGAATATTGGCAAACTTTGAATTAATCAGAACACCCATGGGGAGCAGTCTATTCTGGATGTCAGTTTTTATATAATATGTTGAATAAAACCTGTTGTTTTCCCTTAGCTCTTTATGCAGAGGATATGCAAATGTAATATCAGTTTGTGCCATTGATAAATACGTATTATCAAAATGCTGATATCCATCTACATTTACTGCCAAATCATATTCCCCAATACACCACTCAGCATCATCAAGCTTTATACGCTTTTCTTCATCAATTAGATTGCAAGAAACATCTACACGATGTCTCAATCCACCAAAACTAATTTTTTTAATAACAGGAGTGCCTTTTTTTCGGCTAAATGCATTTACAACGCTCATAAAAATGAGTGATCTCGCATCAAATACAAGTTCCTTATTTTCGCCATTTACTAAATACCTTAAAGGATTGTCCTGTCTCTTACCATTAAGATAGCAAATTAGCTGCGCTAGTTTCTCAATGTTAAATCCGCTTGCATTATCAGAAACAATTTTCTCACCAAATGCAAATGTCAATGCTGTTGTAGCACCATCCCAGCTATCATTCATTTTAACGGTACCAGAAACATCAACATCTTCACCGTTCCTTTTAATTCTGAAATCAAAAATAACATTGCTCTTTATTACAAGCGAGTCCACAAAATTGAAAAAGGATTTTATTCCCACGCCAAACTTTCCGGTCTGTCCATCATCTGCAGATTTGTCTGACATTTCTCTATTAAGAAATCCATAAATATTTGATAGTTTAAATCCTTCATCGGCATAAACGCACTCTACTATATACTGAGCCCCTTCGATGTGCGTTATTACTTTTACATAATCACCAGCATGCAAATCATTGGCATTTTGTATTATTTCATTAAAATAGCCTTCGTTATATCCTGCCAATGAAGCAATTCCAGATCCAGCTGCTGTTGCGCGGCATATTGTCTCAACCAGCTTCCGCTTATTAGATTCCAAAAAATCATCGAACCAAACCGGTTTTTCCCCAGACTTCTTTAGCAGAAATTCATCAGCTGCTTTATAAGCGCTTGCTGTTTCCGAATCAAGTGCAGTAATTTTCAGTTTTTTTGCCAATACTTCATTAATGACTTGTTCGTTAATCATAGCCACACCTACTTAAGCAATAATCCCTTTCTATAATCTGACACTGAGCTTCTTTTTATCATATTATCAACATAACAGAACACGCCTTCTGAAGAAAAACCCAGAAGTTCCAAGTTATCCATATCAATATCGTCTATCTTCTTCATAAGCTCCCGTATCTTCCCTTGAACAGTCCCATTTTCCACAATTGCAATATTTTCACTGTCATCAAAGTCTGAAGAATCATTTCTTCTTACTTCGTTTTCCAATTGATCCCCATCTTCTTTTTCTTCAAAGCCTGCGAAGATTTCACTATTTTCGTCAACCTGAGCTAATCCTATAATAGCCAACCAGTTATTAACAAATTTCCTTGTATCCAAGAATTGTCGATACGCTCTCTGATACTCATTGATAACTCCCCTGGTATTTTCAACTTGCTCAACATATTCGGACAATTCACTATAAAAAGCATCCGGAACTCCCCGCTTCTTTTCATGATTCACTGCATATGTACAATTCTTTAATATAGAGTCATTACTATTTGATACTTGTGGCCAATATTTATTCTTACTAATTGCACTTTCTTTTGCTCTTCTTTCTCTCCTAATGTCCTTAACTTTACTCTCGTTCATTTCGCTCAATGCCTTCATTCCTTGGAATTTCTCGAGAGTTTCTCGGATAGCAGTACCGTTACGTTTAATAAATTCAGGATAATAAAGAACAGTGTTTCTAATTGGCATATACTGACATGTTATATCAATCTTTGTCGTACAGTAATAAAGCATACGATTATTATCAATATCACTGTCTTCACTTCCGCATCTATTTAGCAGAAATATCATATCCTTTTTTCGATTAACTCTTTGTGTATCCAAACGATCTACACGGCCAAATCTCTGTTCCAACTCTATACTTGTAAAAGGAAGTTCATAATGAATAACTCCGTCAAACTCTCCCAGATTTAAGCCTGTACCTCCGCTCTTACCTGTAGTAATAAATATGGCTCTTTGGCCTGCTCTTAATGCTTGCATAATCGTATTAATAAGCTGCCCATCTTGGATATTGCCCAGTCCTATTTGATTCTCATATTTACCATATTTCGCTGCAACCACAGCATCAACAAATATGTTTTTTATGTTTTCAAATATAAGGTCAGCAACAAATTGATGTTCGCAAAAGATAATATATGACTTATTATTTTCTTTTAGAATCCTTATAAGTTCCTTTAGCTTTCCATTGCTTGTAAGCTCAGGAACATCATCATATCCATACAAATTTTTGGCAGCATAAAACAAATAATCATCATCCTGATCATATGTGAGAGCTGCAAGTTCACCCTTTTCAGATTTTATATAATCATAAAGTTCATCGCGTTTAACATGTCTATTACAGCCAATGAATTTAATAGTTCTTTCTGCAGCATTTCTTCCAAAATCCTCTCTAAACCAATTTACATATAAGTCTTTTTCAACAGGCATATAGTTTTGAACCGGATTTATTCTATAGCTTCCATAATTCTTACTCACGATCTCACTTAATAGTGACTTATAATCTATAAATGTTCTCTTTCCTAATGAATTAACCACAATAGGCGTTGCAGTAAGGAGCAACGCACTATTTGCTCTTATTCCATGATAATTTCCAAAAGAAATATGTGCTTCATCTATAACTACTAAATCCCACTCAATTTCTGAAGAATACTCTTCCAAAGACTCCTTTAGCGCTGAATATGATCCATTTTTATCTCTAGAGCTCTGCTTTTGGCCTGTTATCATAATGATATGTTCTTCACTCCTAAAGAATGCTTTCTTCATATCATTCCGATACATTATTCCATTATCCCCCTGTTCAACAACATGCGCATAGCGACCAAGCTGCCTTCTGATATCGTTCTGCCAGTCTTCTCTTTTATTGTATGGACACACAACAAGAACTCTTGCGATATCCCCATCATTTTGTTTTTCTTCAATAACATCTCTGATAGCATATAAAGCGGTAACAGTTTTTCCGGTTCCAACTTCATCTATTGCAATAGAACTACCATGATCCTTGATCTGCTTAGACGCAAGCTCTTGATATTCAAAATAATCCACATCCAATAGTGGCTGCACATTTCCCCATACTACATCAAATACTGTTTCGTTATTCTTTCCTATAATCTCATCATATTCTAAAACTTCATCAACGCTATCGACTGTTTCAAGCATGTCCTCGATGCATCCAGCGATATTGGTGCCATTTTTATCGTCATATGCGTATATGTAATATAAATTCCATTTCGCGCATACCAGCGGAGTTACCCATTCATACCCTGCCGGACCAGCTATAGACATAATCTCCTCAATTCTATCTTCAAGAGAAAGCAGAATATCATTAACTACCTCAAATTTCCTAAACAAGAAAGCATAATGCAGTAAAGAAAAAGGAAAATCGTTTCTAAAATTAGCTTCTATATCTTCAAATTTAGATAAATACTCTCGAACATCATCTACGGAAATCCGATTCCCTCCGACCTCTATATCTTCCATTGAATAGACCTTATGAGGCTTAGGAACATATTGTTCATCCTCTGCATCTTCTTCTACTGCGGTTTTAGATGATTCGCCAGCTTTTAGATAATTATCATCCTTACGAAATACTTTCTGGAACTCATCCTCACATCCCTCTGTTAGCTCTTCATACTCATCTGTTTCAATATAAAAATCTCCGCAACAATTACACAGAAGTCCATTAGCAGCCCTTATGCCAAATCTTGTCCTGATTTTTGCAGTGACACCAACTAATCTCTCATTATCTTTAGGACAAGTCACCGGAACAAATGGATTGGTATATTCATAAACTGATGAGGGTAAAAGCTCTTTCTGGTCTTCAATCTCACATTCTTCTGGATTAATATCTGAATTTCTAGCAATTGATCCTTTATAATCTATCTCTGCATTCTTAGGTAATGAAGGTGTATTTAAGTAGTATATTCCGCAATTCTCACAGAAAAAAATAGGTGCATTAATACGTTCCCCTTCATAGTTGAACGGAATGGTCTTATTTGTATAAAGTTTTTTCCCATGCTCCGGGCATGTAATGCACCAGCCTCTTGCCATATCTATAACTCCCTTTAAGCTTTCACAGAAACATCCTTGTTGTATTTAGTCTTTGTTTTTGTGTCAATGGATTCAACATGTAAGACACGGTTTTTATCAAAAGAAAAAGTAATCTCAACCTCAGGCACTCCCTTTGGGGCTCTCTCAATCCCTTCGTGTAAATACTCATCATAGTAGAAATCATTCTCTATATTATCTTCATCTTCACCTTCGTAAATTTTAACTCGTATGCTTTCTTGATAATCAGACAATGTCGTGTATGTCTCTGTATTTTCACAAGGATATTGCGTTCCTTTTGGTATGATGATGCTATATTCAGAATCCCTTACTTGAATTCCAAATGAATGCGATAAAATGTTATTAACCTTAATCTGCTTATTCTTTATAAGTACCTTGTCATCTACCGCTTTAATCGCCGCTCCTATTGCCACCAGCTTTGATAAGTCACGATCAGCATAAGGATTTTTATCAAACACTCGAACAACTAACGCTTTTACTGCTGGAATGTTTGATGACCCTCCCACCAAGATTACCTTATCTATATCCTCTGCATCATAATTTGCATCATCCAAGCATCTTTCTATTATTTCTTCAATTCTCTCTAGTAGTTCTTCACATTGTTCTTCAAAATCTGATCTTGTAATATGCATACTTAAATTGATGCTCGAACCATTTTGCGGAATTAACGAAGGAATGACAATATCTGTTTCTTCAGTAGCCGATAATTCCACCTTTGCTTTTTCACATTCAGCCTGTAGTTTTTTCATGACCTGTGCATACAATGTGGGATCCAGTCCAGATTTACCTTCACTTGCAAGATTGATGCCGTGCTCTACTCGAATTTGCTTGAGACACATCTCAACAAGCTGCTTATCAAAATCGTCACCGCCTAAGCATCTGTCGCCGTCAGTTGCTATCTCTGTAAACTCATTCTCTTCAATTTTTAATATTGATACATCGAATGTTCCGCCTCCTAAATCAATTATAAAAATATTCTGATCATTGTTTTCATCAATTCCATATGCAATAGCTGCGGCTGCCGGTTCTGGCAATATCTGAATCACCTCTATCCCCGCAGCCTGCGCAGCTTTTTCAGTTTCCATATACTGTTTTGATGTAAAATAGGCCGGCACAGTAATTACTGCGGCACACTCTTCAACGTTATATGTTTTGTATACTTCTTTTGCTACCTCTTTAAGTACTTCTGTAGCAACTTCAGTTGGTGTAAATGACTTATCTTCAATCGTCCATTTTTTGTCATCATCACCCATAAATGTCTTCGCAGATGAAATTGAGTTATTAGGGTATGTAATTGCTTTCTTCTTGGCAGAGCCCCCTACTATCGTTTTTCCATCTCTATAAAACAGAACAGAAGGTAATAATTCTTTTCCATGAAACTTTATGAAATTTAGTGAATTATCAAAATGACAACAAACTGTATTGGTTGTACCTAAATCTATTCCAACTCTTAACTTATCCATTTTCTAACCGCCTTCCATGCTTATTTTTTGAATTCAGCGAACTTCTCAAAATGAATGTTATTTACATATCTGATAATGCTTTCATTGCTGTTTAACTTATACTTCATTACATATTCCAGCAAGTATGAATCAAAGCATTCTGAAGCACTCGAGTACTTACTCCCCGCTCGATCTCTATACTCCATATATGCATCACTGGCTGTTGCGCAAAATTTCAATAATTTAGCCATTGACATCTTTTGTCCATGCACAAATAATGCCCTATATACTTTACCGATAAATGGAACTTTTTCTCTATCCATGAAGGAATCAACCAACGATTCTTTAAGTTGGCGAGATGACATATTAATCCAGTTAAACGCAATCTGAGTATATGCATTGTCATCCGTTGCTCTAAGAACATCACGTTTTACATCATCATACGAATTATAATCTTTTTTCTTCTGGCCATCTTGAATGTTTCTCTTGGCAACACCTTTATCTATTAAATTCTTATATGAAGAATAAATATAATCTTTCTTCTGCGCTTTAACCCATAATCTATCATTAAGAATATTTCTCACCATTTTGGGAGTATCTTCGTCTTGGGCGAGGCTTCCCAATTCTTTAAACATTTTTTTAGCTATATCAGGGTTTTCTTCTGACTCAAATACGAACAAAACGGCTTTAGTTAAGTCTTTTAGATTCTTTTGATGGCGATTCTCAAGCTTTGAAACAGCGTTTTCAAATGCTGCTTCTCCATAGCTTCTATATGCAAATAGAACTGCCGACTTATAAGAATCATCCTCTATTGTAGGTTCTTCCAACTCCGTTGCCAGATGTCTAAAAAGCCTGTTCTGATCTGCTTCTTCAAGACTGTCCTTAAGTTTAACGATAATCTGCTCATCTTTAAGCAGACTTGGATGAGCTTTCATTGCCTTAATCATAAACTTCCATCTTGCATTTACTGTCCTGCTTCTGTCATTAGCTTTAGCAGTTGTAACAACTACATCAAATACAGATTTTAAGCACTCTTCATTCAAAATATTCTCGTATTGCGGCCATATATTATTATGACAGTAGCCACCTTTTACGCCATTAACAAATCTCATAAAAATGTAATTCTTAAGTTTTTCCTGTACATAAACAGCATCATTTAATATATCATCGATCAAATAGCTGATAGATCTATACTTAACATTGTCAAAAACAGGTGCCAAATCATGTATTAGCATTTTAATATCTCTATCTTTGGATAAAGACATTGCTCCAGCGCATTTAATGAGAACCTTCAAGATAATATCCGGACTTATATCATGAGCTTTCATCATATCGATAACAGCCCCATAAGCACCGTGACACAGATGTTTTTTTATTTCATATTCATCTTGCTTTGATATATATAAGTCAGCCTCTTTCTCAAATCTTTTATTAAGAGAGGCATTTATCATATTTAATGTATCAAATAATAATATCTGGTCCATTCAAATGCTCCTCCTAGTTAATTGCCAACTCTTCTACAACTTTCTTCCGCTCATTAAAATCAGAACCATAGTTCTTATCTACCGTGAGCTCTTCTCCAAATAGCGATACCGTAATTACACCATCCTTATCAATCTGCCATTTTATTTCAACAGTTTCTCCTGCAGAATAACTCCTTGGAAGAAACACTGATTTTCCCGTTATTGGTGTGAAGTCTTCAGGAAAATCTTCATGTTGTCCGTAATATAGAAAAATCGGAATTTTCGCCATATTATCGTACGGAATAGTGTATTTAAATTTTCCTTCAGTACGATTTGAAATCTCATTTTTTGAAATAATCAGCTTGAACCCATCTTCGGTTCTAACATATATATCCTCAGATAATCGATCTAGTACACTCATCTTTGTAAGACGAAGATTATCATCTGAGAAATTATATGCATCAATAGCTGCTCCTTTAGATACTGAAGTAGTGGTATCTACAGTAATCATCTCTGTATTATCACTAAAATACTCTCTTAAGGTTTGTTCTACTGCATAGAAATTAGACATTCCTCCAGTTAGAATGACTAGTGAAATATCCTCTCTTGATAGATTCTCAGCCTCACTGATGCTTTCTTTAACGGGCCTTAATATATTTTGTCTGTCAGAATCAGTGAGCAGTTGTGAAAAAACTTCTTCCATTACTGCTTTTGTTAAATTAATTCCATCGACAAACTGGCCATCAATAAGCTGGAATTCAGGTGTCATAACAATTCGATCAAGTCGTCTTGGATTATCAATATACTCCTTAATCCTATCGTTCATGGCAATTTTATAGTTCTCAGCCTGTGATACGATACGCGCAATCATCTTGCTTTGATCTTCAGCAGGACGAGTGTTTATCTTTACAGTTCTATTCTCAAACTCACTTAAAAAATATGAGCCCAGAAAATTATCAAAATCATTTCCACCAAGATCTTCTCTCTTTGATCTTGAAATTATCTCTACATTGACCTTCCCATTTGCCTCGTCATCTTCCTCATCATAATGAATCCTTGCAATACAGATGTCCAAAGTACCACCACCAATATCATAGATAAGCACATTTTTATCATTAAGGTCGATTCCACTCTCCATCAAGCTACCATCGCCATCATTGATAAAATACAATAATGTAGCTGCTGGCTCATCAAGGATATGAAAGGATTCCGGACTGAAGCCGGCCATGAGAATCGCTTCCTTTGTAGCCTGCCTCTCATCCGATGTAAACGCCGCAGGAACAGTAACAACCAGATGATCTATTTCCTGGTCAAACTGTTCCTCTATTGACGCTTTCATGGTCTTGAGCAAAATTGCCGAACTCTGCGTCATATCCAAAACAAATCCATCTTCGCTTTCTTTTTCATAAGGAATGCTTACTAAGGACTCACCGCCCAAACGCGTTTTTATTCCGGTATATGTATTCATAGGCTTATTCCCAGTAGAATACATACTTTTAGCATATTCTCCGGTATATATTTGCATTTCATCCGGCTTGCAATAAAAGTATGACGGTAATGTAATCCTGTCTCTAATTTTGTGGAAATCCTTATCATACTGAACAATAGGAATGGACCTCAAATGTTCAATCGGATCCCTAAGACGTCTTTCGTCAGTTTGAATTACCGATACAGTACTATTTGTGGTTCCTAAATCTATTCCCACATACAATTCTGCCATTATTCCAATCCCCTTTTACTCTGCCATTTTCTCAAACTCTGCCTTAAACACTGTTTCTCCCAGGAAAGACAATCCAGTCTTTGTAACTGTATATTTCCCGGCTCCGTTGATACCTGCATATTTAGCTGCTAATTTTTCAGCATCCTCTGCACTGATATCAATAATCTCGCCTTTTATAAAAGCTCCATTTCCATCAATTTCTACGCCCTGTTCTGATAGCGCACTCCATACAAGGCTAAGCATCTGATTCTCTTTATTCACCATGCTCTCAATATCTGTAAATTTATTTAGAATTGCTTCTATAAGTTCAAGTTTTGCTTTCTTAGATGCTATAGCGCTAGCTTCCTTAATCTGGGCATTTATCTCCTGTTCACTATTTGCCTTATATCCATCCTGCTTATCATACTCAGCCTGCTTCTTTACAAGTTCACACGCAGCTATTGTCAGCTGATCAATAATAGCAGTTGCATATTTTGACATGTTAACAACGTCTTCTTCTTCTCGACTTGTTGGAGCTGCAGTCTTTTTTATCTCAAGACCTTTATCTGAAAGTATCTGTGCCAAAGCATCTATTTGATCAAGCTTCTTAAACTGTCCCTGAAACATCTCTGTTGTTTCAGCAATTTCAGAAATCATTTT
>JAEEGL012700678.1_pt1 | contig 22160 bp, 18 predicted proteins | sample 9134231 | NCBI WGS metagenome assembly JAEEGL01 (sample SAMN16246548, study PRJNA631951) | gut metagenome | biome: gut microbiome; feature: rumen; material: fiber-attached | host: Bos | place: Iran: Karaj | collected 2018-10 | reverse complement strand
TACCCGGACGACGACGGATATGCTCCATGTCATCCAAGTGGATAATGTTCTCTTCGCCGTATTCCACGGCTGCCAAATTTATTTCGTTTTCTTCTGCCATAATTCAAGTACAAATGCTTTTGCCGCATCGTGGTCATTAGGAATAACGCCATCAAGGATTGCATCTTTGATCGCACTCTTGAGTTCGCCTACGAGTGAACAGGGTTCAAGATGGAACATATCCATGATTTCCATACCATCCACTGGCGGTTGGAAATTACGAATCCGATCTCGTTCTTCCAACTCCACCATCTTCTCCCTCACTAACTGATAGTTCCGATGGAATCGGGCTTTTTTCTCTTCATTGCGACTTGTGATATCTGCATCGCAAAGCAGCATCAAGTCGTCTATATCATCGCCGGCTTCAAAGAGCAATCGTCTTACCGCGCTATCCGTTACCGTATCTTCAATCAGGTTAATCGGCCGCATATGCAAATCCACCATCTTCTTCACATACTCCATCTTCTCGTTTAGCGGCATCTTCATCTTTGCGAAGATTTTTGGAACCATTTTGGCGCCGATATAGTTGTGATTTCGGAACGTCCAACCCGCCTGCGGGGCCCAAGCCTTACTTTTCGGCTTACCTATATCGTGCAGCAATGCGGCCCATCGCAACCATAGGTTATCGGATGTTTGTGCGATATTATCCAGTACCTTGAGCGTATGCAAGAATACATCTTTATGTCCGCGACCTTCTTTCACCTCGATACCTTTTAATGCCGCTAACTCAGGGAAAATGAGAGGAAGAAGTCCCGTCTTGTCCAGTAAAAGCCAACCCTCCGAAGGTCGCCTACTTAGCATGATCTTATTCAATTCCTCCGCGATGCGCTCTTTGGTAATAATACCGATACGCTCTTTATTTCGCGCAATAGCGTCAAACGTCTCGTCGTCTAAGAAGAATCCCAATTGTGTTGCAAATCGTATTGCCCTCATCATACGTAGGGGATCGTCACTGAACGTAATGTCCGGGTCTAAAGGCGTACGGATAATGCATCTCTCTAAATCACCGATTCCATCAAAAGGATCTAATAACTCACCGTAACGCTCCTTGTTCAGGCATATCGCCATTGCGTTGATGGTGAAATCGCGTCTGTTCTGGTCCTCTTGTAAGGTCCCGTTCTCTACAACCGGATTTCTACTGTCTCGCGTATAACTTTCTTTTCGTGCGCCTACGAATTCCAGTTCCATCTCTCCGCGTTTCACCTGTGCCGTGCCATACGTTTTGAAGACAGACAAGTGAGCGCCCTTACCAAGCTGCTTAGCCACCGCTTCTGCTAACGAAATACCAGAACCCACCACAACGATATCTATATCATCGGAAGGACGATGCAAAATCAAATCCCGCACCCAACCGCCTATCACGTAGCATTCTAAACCCATTTGGTCGGCTGTCTCGCCGACCATCTTCAGCACCGGGTCCTCTATTTTTGAGTTGCTAATTAGCATAAAAAACCTTTGCGGCTGCAAAGGTACGAAAAATTTTTTAAATAGGCAAATAAAAAATCATTTTCTCTTGCATATGTCAAAAAAAAGCAGTAATTTTGCAGGCAAAATTGCTAAGACTATGTTTTCAGAGCGAGACACAAAAGGTCCTTCTTTGCGAAAGGGCTCCATTGAAGTAGTATGCGGATCAATGTTCAGCGGTAAGACCGAGGAACTCATTCGCCGTATGAAACGCGCTAAGTTTGCCAAGTTGCGCGTGGAGATATATAAACCTGCCATCGATGTGCGTTACAGCGATGAGGATGTAGTGAGTCATGACCGTAACGTGATTCAGTCTACACCGGTGGACAGCAGTCAGAATATCCTGCTGATGGTGGATGATATTGATGTGGTGGGTATTGACGAGGCGCAGTTCTTTGATATGGGAATCGTGGATGTATGCAAGCAGTTGGCGGATCGTGGCATACGCGTAATATGCGCCGGTTTGGATATGGATTTCCGCGGTGTGCCCTTTGGCCCAATGCCTGCTCTTATGGCTATCGCCGACGATGTGTATAAGACTCATGCCATTTGTGTGCATTGCGGTGATCTTGCGTATGTGAGCCATCGCTTGGTCGCTTCCGATAAACGTGTTCTATTGGGAGAAACGGATAGTTACGAACCCCTTTGCCGCGAATGCTATAATAAGGCGATAGCGAGTGAGGCTTGTTGATATTATATTACCTTTAGCCATCCGGGATTGCTATACCTATAGCGTTCCGGATGATTTGGCTTTACCCGTTCCGGGTACGCGCGTGCTTGTACCCTTGATGAAAAAAGAGGTGCGTGGGGTGGTGCTGCGAGAACATACAGAACCAATAGAAGAGACTTTCAAAGACAAGATTCGTCCGATTTCATCGGTGTTGGATACTGCCCCTATGGTATCATCGGAACAATTATCCTTATGGCAATGGATGAGCAGCTATTATATGTGCTCGTTAGGCGATGTGATGGCGGCGGCCTTGCCGGGAGGATTGGATAAACGCCTAACGAATCCTCCCAAGCACCGCAGAGCATTATTGGCGCCATACATCGGGCCTATAGAATCAATGCATGATTTATCGCAAGCGCAAGCGAAAAGTGCCGAATCCATCGAAACTTTTTGGCGAAATGGGAAAGACATCGTGCTGCTGCATGGCGTTACGTCCAGCGGTAAAACGGATATATACATTCATTTGATAGAAGCGCAACTCAAAGCAGGTAAGAATGTATTGTATCTCGTGCCGGAGATCGCTCTAACTACCCAACTTACCTCTCGTCTTCAACTCGTCTTTGGCGAACGACTAATCGTTTATCATAGTCGTTTCACTGATGCCGAACGCGAACAACGCTATTTGCAGATAGTAAATCATTCATCTCAAGCCACAAATAATTTTGTGGTACTTGGAGCACGGAGTGCCATCTTTCTACCGATTCCGAATCTCGGTTTGGTCATTGTTGATGAGGAGCATGATCCAAGTTATAAACAGGCAGAACCAAATCCACGATACCATGCGCGGGCGGCGGCTATCGTGCTGGCAAAAGAGCATGGTGCTAAAGTGCTATTAGGAACAGCCACACCTTCAATAGAATCGTATTATTTGGCGCTGAAAGGGGTATATGGGTTAGTGAAACTCACTGAGCGTTTTGGCGGGCTTGAGTTGCCTCATATTACGCTTATTGATCTTCGGCGTCAGTACGAGCGTAAAGAGATGTATGGGCATTTTAGCGATCCCTTAGTAGAACGTATCCGTCAGTGCTTGGCAGATAATAAGCAGGTCATCCTTTTTCAAAACCGCCGTGGTTATGCTCCTCAGATTCAGTGTATGGCCTGCGGTCAGCCGCCTCGCTGTGTACAATGCGATGTGCCGATGACGCTGCATAAACGCGAGAATGAACTAAGATGTCATTACTGCGGGTACCATGTTCCGATACCATCTGTCTGCCCGCAATGCGGAGGCGAACTCAAAGCAATAGGAATAGGAACGGAGCGTATTGAAGACGAGATACAGACCTTATTCCCAGACGCTCGCGTGCTGCGCATGGACTTGGATACAACGCGCAATAAGAATGCGTATCAGGATATTATCAATGCTTTCTCGCGTCACGAATGCGATATTCTAGTCGGCACGCAGATGATCACTAAGGGTTTGCATTTCGACGATGTGCGCCTGGTGGCGGTTTTGAATGCTGATCCGTTATTGAACCAACCGGATTTTCGAGCGTATGAACGTGCCTATCAGATGTTGGAGCAAGTAGCAGGTAGAGCGGGACGCAAAGGCGCTCAAGGCGAAGTGTGGATTCAGACTTTTGATCCGAAGAATGCCGTGTTGGGTTTTGTGCAAGGACATGACTATGAGGCATTGTATCGCCAGCAGATCGCCGAACGGCAACTCTTCCACTATCCGCCTTTCTATCGCGTTATTCGTATCCAATTGCGCGACCATAACGGCGTACGTGTGCAAGCTTATGCTACGCAATTGCAGAAGTACCTGCAGCAGATCTTCGCGCATCGTGTATCGGCAGTCATCATACCGTCTGTCGAACGTGTGCAGGCTTATACGATTCGCGAACTGACCCTGCGCATAGAGAGCGGGGCGAATATCGCAGAAGCCAAACGGCGTCTCAAAGAAGCGATCGATCGTATAACGTCGATTTCAACGAATAAAAATGCAAAAACCATAATAGATGTAGATCCGATATGATAGAAGCATCCAAACGCCGAGTGGCGTACATCAATGAGAGGATTGAGAGCGGTCATGCCGCAGAGTTGGTGGCAGAAGGAGAAGCGTACCATGCAGCACAACTGACGCGCATAGCACAAGAGATCTGTACACGCGGGGCACGTGTGGTACTGATAGCCGGTCCGAGTTCGAGTGGAAAAACCAGTACGAGTCATAAACTATGTCTGGAGTTGTTGGCGCAAGGTAAGAACCCTGTGGCGCTGTCGCTGGATAACTGGTATCTGAATGGCGATCTTACTCCATTGAAAGTAGATGGCACGAAAGACTATGAGTCCGTCTATGCGATTGATCTCAAGCAGTTGGAAGAAGACCTCAAGGCATTAGTGGACGGTAAGGAGATAGCCCTTCCGATCTTCAATTTCTCGGATGAGAAACGCGAGTATTCTGGTGAGACGCTGAGTCTGGAGAACGAGGCAGTGCTGGTGATGGAAGGTATTCATGCTCTCAATCCGATCCTCACCAAACATCTTCGGGATTCCGACAAGTATAAGATCTACGCTTCGCCGATGAGTCCGGTGTCGCTGGATGGCGAGACCTGGATACCTACGTATGTACATCGTCTGCTGCGTCGTATGAGTAGGGACTATAGAACACGCGGAAAGACTCCGTTGCAGACCATCGCAGGATGGCAGGATGTGCGTGAGGGCGAAGCACGATGGATAGAACCCTTCCGCGAACAAGCCGATGCGGAGTTCGATACCTCGATGACCTATGAACTTCCGGCTATCCGCTATGCGGTAGAGACCGCATTGCAAACAGTACCTGCGTCTGCTGATGAATACAAGACCGCAGAGCAGTTATTGTACTACCTCAGTTTCTTTGAAGGTTTGGAGGCTTCGTATATACCTAGAACTTCTATTTTGCGCGAATTCATCGGAGGAAGTCAGTTCAATGTAGGCTGAGGGAACTCCCTTAGATCGCTTATTCCAAACTGTTGATATCCACCAGTTTGTTAACGATGGCATATATTGTGAGTCCGGCAGTGGAATGGATATTGAGTTTACGAGCGATATTCTTGCGATGAGAGATGACGGTGTGCGTGGATATGTAGAGCACATCGGCTATCTCTTTATTGCTTAGTCCGTGTACCACCTGAATCAATACATCCCGTTCGCGGTCACTCAATTCTTCTGTTTTAGTCGGTAGTTTTTTAACTTTGCTATGCGGATGATGATTGGTCAGGACCGGCCGCAATATTTCATCTTCAATAGCACAATGGTCTGCGAAATCCTGTTCCGTATGCCATAGGTCACTCATCACGCAGATAAGAGCATTCGAAGACCCCGGAAAGTACTTGATAATCAGATTTTTTATTTCGGTCAGTTTGTCGGTGATTCGCTGGTCGTCATGTTCATGCTCTTCGTATAAGCCTGCATTCTCATGCTCAATATGGATGCGAATCTCATTTGCAAACTCGTCATAGCATCGCAAGATCAAATGAGAAATCTTGGATTCTGTACCGGCGGGGAAAATGGCATCTATCAGAGACAGACGCAAACGCGGTAGTCGGAAATCGAGGAAATAAGTGTGGGCGTTTTTTAAATAGCGTTGCAGCGTCGGAATATCAATATCGGTCGATAGTGCTTTCTGCTGGAATACTTTATAGTTGACAATAGCAAGGAACGTAGGCGTATGCACACGGTATATTTCGCATGTCTGCTCAATCGTTTGTTCGCCTACTCCCATCTCTAACCCGAAACGGCTAATTATCTGTATCGCATCCTCTTCATGCGACATCAAATCACATATTTTATCTGTTGCTTTGTACATAATCGGCTGCAAAATTACAAAAAAATATTCATCTATGCAAATAATAAAGTGAAAATCCCCATTATTAGGTATTGCATAATTCAAAAAAAAGCAGTACCTTTGCACCCGATTTTTAAATGTGTATGAAAAAGATACTTTTAATAGTGGTGATAGCCTGTCTGCCACTCTCAGGAGTGTTGGCAGAGCACACAAATAGTGCGTCGAACAAGCAGACGTATAAGGAGAAAGTGGTCTTGGCATGTGACCTTCATTGTCAGGGTTGCTGCGATAAGATTATGAAGAACATCGCGTGGGAAAAGGGAGTGAAGGATATAGTCTGTGATTTGAAGAACAAGACGGTTACTGTCACTTATGATACGCGCAAGACGGATGTGCCGACCCTGCTTGCAGCCTTCGAACGGATAGATAAACCGGCAAAGGTGGTGCAGAAGAACGAGAATGAAGGAGTAAAGAAGTGAAGAGACTTATATACATCATATTGATCCTTTCATGCATGCCTATATATGCGCAGCAGGCAAGTGATTTTGAAATAGAAGAAGTCACCGTCGTGCAGCGTAAGAAAGGGAAGGTCAAGAGTCGTACGGAGGCGTTTGATACGGAGAAAATCAACTCCGAAGAACTCTGTCGTGCCGCATGCTGTAACCTTTCGGAAGCCTTTGAAACCAATGCATCGGTTGATGTAGCCTACTCCGATGCCGCAACGGGAGCTAAGCAGATCCGTTTGTTGGGTCTAAGCGGCACCTATGTGCAACTTATTCAAGAGAATACTCCCGCTGTGCGAGGACTCGCGCAGAATTTTGGACTTGAATATATTCCCGGACCATGGATGAGCAGTATCCAGGTAAGCAAGGGAACTTCCTCTGTTATTAATGGCTATGAGGCTACGTCCGGTCAAATCAATGTAGAGTTACTCAAACCCAATACTCAGAATCCGCTCAGTCTCAATCTGATGGTCAATAGCGAAACGATGGCGGAAGCGAATCTTATGGGAGGATGGCAACTCAAGGATCATCTCTACACCGGAGTTTTGGCGCATTATGGCGGCGGTTTTATGACTATGGACGGCAACCATGACTCGTTTGCAGATATGCCTAAGATACAGAACGCCAATCTGGCTAACCGCTGGTTCTATAAACACGGCAACTATACCTTTCAGGCTTTTGTTCGTGGTTTGTATGACCGTCGCCGCGGTGGACAGATGGCAGATACGATTGTCAATCCCTATCGTATTAATCTGAATACGTGGCGCGTGGATGGGTATATGAAGAACGGCTATGTGTTCGATGAAGAGAGTGGTTCGTCTGTAGCAGTTGTAACGGCGCTCAGTTACCATGACCAAGATAATTACTACGGTTCGCGTAATTGGAGAGCGAACCAACTCAACGCTTACCTCAATGCGCTTTGCCAACTTAATTTTGAAGGAAGCGGAGAGGTTGATAATGACCATCGTTTGACAACGGGTTTGAGTCTAAATGTGGATAACTATCGTGAGAATCTGAGCCTTTTACCACAGGCATTAAATCGTTTGGAGATAGTACCCGGCATCTTTGCTGAATACAATCTTAAGTACGAAAATATGCTGAGTTTGGTAGCTGGTGTGCGAGCGGATTACTCCACGCGCTATGGGCCCTTCGTTACACCGCGCATGAATATCCGGTATACTCCTTTCGAGTGGTGGACGCTTCGCGGCAGTGTCGGTATGGGTTATCGCAGTCCGAACGCGATAGCCGACAATGCGTTTATCTTGCCATCGAGCCGTGTGCTGCACCTCACTAGTGATATCCGGCAAGAACGGGCGGTCAACACAGGACTTTCCACCACTTTCTATATTCCGTTAGGTAGTAAGGAATTGCAACTTTCCATGGAGTATTACTACACCCATTTTCTTAACTCACTTATCGTAGATATGGATCAGGATAAACATGCGGTGCATATCTATAACCAGACGGATATGCCGGGTGCAAAATCGTTTGCTCACAGTGCTCAGATAGAGGCATCTATAGAGGTGTTACGAGGGTGGACTTGGACCGCTGCTTTCCGTTATACCGATGTCGAGCAAACAACGATTTGTTCCGATGGAATCGTGCGTTTGCGACCTAAAGCACTGACGAATCGCTATAAAGGAGTGATTACAACCAGTTATCAAACGCCGCTTAAAAAATGGCAGTTTGACGTCACCGCGCAATTCAACGGTGTGAGCCGTGTGCCCGATGGATTCGAACAACCTTTTACGTGGTATCCGCAACTCATGGCGCAAATAACCAAGTATTGGCGAACCTGCAGTTTGTATGTAGGTGCGGAGAATATGACGAATTTCAAGCAAGAGAATCCTATTGTGGATAGTTTCCGTCCGTATGGCCCGGATTTCGACGCCTCAATGGTATGTGGTCCTACGATGGGGTGGAAAATCTATGTGGGCTTCCGGTATGATTTAGAAAAGAAAGAATAAGACCAATGTGGAAAAATTGACATAAATGCAGAAATTCCGACTAAAGAATGGCATACGCTTGCGTATGTCATTTATTTTTACTAACTTTGCGGCGTAAAATGTCGACTAATCGAAAATAAATCATTTAATACTTAATCATTATGGCAAAAAAAGCACTTAACAAGTGGACCGCACCGAAGAGTGTCGCTCCCGAGAAAATCATTCAGTTTGGTGAAGGTAACTTCCTCCGCGCATTCGTGGACTGGATCGTATGGAACATGAACGCGAAGACGAACTTCAACGGTTCGGTGGCTGTCGTTCAACCGATTGACAAAGGTATGGTAGAATGGCTCAACGGTCAGGACTGCTTGTATCATGTGAATCTGCAGGGCCGTCTCAAAGGCGAGGCAGTGAACAGCCTGGAGCGTATTGACGTGATCAGCCGTGCGTTGAATCCGTACACCCAGAACTGGGCTTTCATGGCATTGGCAGAGCAACCGGAGATCCGTTTCGTGATCTCCAACACCACCGAGGCAGGTATCACCTTCGATGACAGTTGTAAGTTCACCGATGCTCCGGCAAGTTCGTATCCGGGCAAGTTGGTACAACTCCTCTTCCGTCGTTATAAGACCTTCAACGGCGATCCGACTAAGGGTTTGATCTTCATGCCGTGTGAGTTGATATTCTTGAACGGACACCACCTCAAGGATTGTATCCGCAAGTATATCGAGTTGTGGAAAGATGATTTCGGAGCAGACTATAAGGGTTTCAAAGAGTGGTTCGAGAAATACAACTACGTTTGTGCAACCTTGGTTGACCGTATCGTTCCGGGCTTCCCGCGCAAGGACATCGCCGCTATTCAGGAGAAAGTGGGATACAACGACAACCTCGTGGTACAGGCCGAGATCTTCCACCTTTGGGTGATCGAGAAACCGGAGAACATGAGTATCGAAGAACTCGAGGCTGAGTTCCCTGCAAACAAAGCAGGTCTGAACGTACTCATCGCAGAATCCGAGAAACCGTACCACGAGCGCAAAGTGACGCTGCTCAACGGTCCGCACACTGTGCTGAGTCCTGTTACTTACCTGAGCGGTGTGAACATCGTTCGCGATGCTTGCAACCACGAGATCCTCGGTAAATATATCAATAAGGTGATGTTCGAGGAACTCTTGGAGACTCTCAACCTGCCGAAGGAAGAGCTCAAGGCTTATGGTGAGAGCGTGCTGGAGCGTTTCAACAACCCGTATGTAGATCACGCAGTTACCTCGATCATGCTGAACTCGTTCCCGAAATTCGAGACGCGTGACCTGCCGGGTCTGAAGGTTTACCTGGAGCGTAAGGGTGAACTGCCGAAGGGCTTGGTTCTCGGTCTGGCAGCTATCATCACGTACTATAAGGGTGGTGTTCGTGCTGACGGTGCACCGATCGAACCGAACGATGCACAAGAGATTATGGATCTGCTCAAGCAACTCTGGGCTACGGGCGACAAACGCAAAGTGGCTGAAGGTGTACTCGGTGCAACCGATATCATCTGGAAAGAGAGCAAGCAAGACCTCAATAAGATCCCGGGTCTGACCGACATGGTGGTTAAGTTCCTCGAGGATATCGAAGCAAAAGGTATGTTAGAAACCGTTAAATCGATTCTCTAATATGACGAATATCTTAAAAATCAACCCTGCGGATAATGTGGTAGTAGCGATACAACCGCAGTCCGCAGGTGCGGTTATCGAAGTGGATGGTAAGCAGATCACCGTATTGGAAGATGTGCCTGCCGGTCATAAGATAGCTATCCAGGATCTCGCAGAGGGCGAGAACGTGATCAAGTACGGTTTTCCAATCGGTCATGCCCGCGAAGCAAAGAAAGCAGGTTCGTGGATGAATGAGAACAATATCAAAACCAACCTTGCCGGATTACTCTCTTATGAGTACCATCCAAAGGAGGTGGTTCTCGATATCCCCGATGAGAAGCGCACTTTTATGGGGTATCGTCGTAAAGATGGCCAAGTCGGAATCCGTAACGAAGTATGGATCATCCCGACCGTGGGTTGCGTGAATGGCATCATCCAGAAATGTGCCGAGCGTCTGCGTCAGGAGACAGGTGCGGACAATATCTTCGCTTTTACCCATAACTATGGTTGCTCGCAGCTTGGTGACGACCACGAGAACACGAAGAAAATCCTGCGAGACATGATTCATCATCCTAACGCAGGTGCGATTCTGGTAGTGAGTCTGGGTTGCGAGAATAACCAACCGGATGTCTTCAAAGAGTTCTGCGGAGAGATTGATGAAGAGCGCATCAAGTTTGTGACAACCCAGAAGATCCAAGGCGATGAAGTGGAATACTGCATGCCTATCTTGCGGGATTTGTACGCTAAGACACAGCAAGATAAACGTGTGGCAGTACCTCTGAGCGAACTGCGTGTGGGCCTCAAATGCGGTGGTTCGGACGGATTTAGTGGTATCACGGCTAACCCGTTGCTTGGTTGTCTGAGCGACTGGCTTGTAGCGCAAGGCGGTACTACTGTGCTCACCGAAGTACCGGAGATGTTCGGCGCTGAGACCATCCTTATGGACCGTTGTGCCAACAAAGGTCTGTTTGACCAAACCGTCAGCCTCATCAATGATTTCAAGGATTATTTCCTCTCTCACGGTGAACCGGTGGGTGAGAACCCGAGTCCGGGTAACAAAGCCGGTGGTATATCTACCCTTGAGGATAAGGCCCTCGGTTGCACCCAGAAATGCGGTAAGTCACTCGTACGCGGTGTGATGCCTTATGGCGAGCGTCTGCAAGTGAAGGGTCTCAACCTGCTTTCTGCGCCGGGTAATGATCTCGTAGCCTCTACGGCTCTCGCTTCTTGTGGTTGCCATATGGTGCTCTTCACTACCGGTCGTGGTACGCCGTTTGGTACCTACGTGCCGACCATGAAAATCTCTACCAATTCGAATTTATATAACAATAAGCCGAACTGGATTGATTTCAATGCTGGTGTGATCGCAGAAGGCGAACCGATGGAGCAGGTAGCAAGACGCTTTGCGGACTTCGTGATTGAAGTGGCTAACGGAACTAAGACCAACAATGAGAAGAACGGTTATCACGAGATAGCTATCTTCAAAAACGGTGTTACTCTCTAATCTATATTCCATCCTATTCCCCCGTACATGTCCAATGTGCGGGGGTTATAGTGACGGAATCTGCGAAGCATGTTTCCGCTCTCTGCCACGCACGGAACAGGCGGAGCATCGCGGAAATAGTACCGAGCAGACCTTAGTGGGGGATGTGTATGATCCTGTAGCAGCACAGAAAGCGATGCATTTTGAGCGCGGAGCGGCGTTTCTCTTTTATGAGAAAGACCATCCTATCCGGCGAGCTATTCATAAGATGAAGTATGCGGATCAACCGATGATCGGTTATCGCTTTGGACGAATGGCTGCCATGGAGATGCAGTACGCGGATTTCTTCGATGGAATCGATGTAATCGTACCCATGCCGCTGCATCCTAAGCGACTGCGCGAAAGGGGATATAATCAGTCTGAGTTCATCGCCCGAGGAATTAGTGAGATAACCGGTATACCGGTGGATACCACCCATGTCACACGGTCGCGGAATACACCGAAGCAGGCGCTGCAAAAGGGAGAGGAACGCAAACATAATGTGAATAATGCCTTTGCGGTGAACCATCCCGAGCAGTTGTATCATAAGCATATACTGGTGGTGGATGATTTGGTAACTACCGGAGAGACGATGCGGAGTTGCTTGAAAGCAATGAAGCGTTTTAGAGGAGCTAAATTTAGTGTCTTTGCATTGTGCAAAGCAAGATGACATGACTAAAAAATATGATTTTTTGATTATTGGCGGTGGTGTGGCCGGAATGAGTTTTGCGCTCAAGGTGGCGCAATCCGGTTCATATCGCATCGCGTTGTGTTGTAAGACAACGCTGGAGGAGGCGAATACCGCTAAAGCGCAGGGAGGTATTGCCTCTGTGACCAATCTGCTGGTCGATGATTTTGAGAAGCATATCCATGACACGATGGTGGCGGGTGACTGGTTGAGTGATCCGGCTGCCGTGGAGCAGGTGGTGCGCAATGCCCCAAAAGGAATAGAGGAACTAGTTAAGTGGGGCGTTAACTTCGATAAAAAAGAAGATGGTGCTTTTGATCTTCATCGCGAAGGCGGACATTCTGAGTTCCGTATCCTGCATCATGCGGACGATACGGGCGCGGAGATACAGCGTGGACTGATGGAAGCGGTACGTAATAACCCCTATATCGAGGTGTTGGAGAATCATTTTGCTGTAGAGATCATCACGCAGCACCACCTAGGCGTACGCGTGACGCGTCGCACACCGGACATCGAGTGTTACGGTGCGTATATCTTGAATCCCCAAACCCAGAAGATTGACACCTATCTCAGTCGTATCACCCTGATGGCAACGGGTGGAACCGGTGCTGTCTATGCGACTACGACAAACCCCGAGATAGCTACCGGTGACGGTATCGCGATGGTTTACCGCGCGAAAGGCCTCGTCAAAGATATGGAGTTCGTTCAGTTCCATCCTACGAGCCTTTTTAACCCCAAAGAGACCCATCCGGCTTACCTCATCACGGAAGCCATGCGTGGGTATGGTGGAATCCTTCGTTTACCTAATGGCGAGGAGTTTATGCAGAAATATGATCCGCGTCTCAGTCTTGCGCCGCGTGACATCGTTGCTCGTGCGATCGATAATGAGATGAAGATCCATGCAATCGATCATGTGTGCCTTGATGTGACGCATAAGGATCCGGAAGAGACCAAGCATCATTTCCCGAATATATATGCCAAGTGCCTTAGTATAGGCATTGATATCACGAAGGATTATATCCCTGTTGCGCCTTGCGCGCATTATATGTGCGGCGGTATTCAGGTCGATTTGGACGGTCAATCTTCTATTCATCGTCTTTATGCGGTGGGTGAGTGTTCGTGTACCGGGTTGCATGGCGGAAACCGCTTGGCATCCAACTCCCTTATCGAGGCTGTTGTGTATGCCGATGCGGCAGCGAAGCATAGTCTGTCAGTGATAGAAAACTACGGTTTCAACGAACAAATTCCCGAGTGGAATGATGAAGGTACGCTCACCAATGAGGAACGAGTACTCATTGCGCAGGATGTGAAAGAAGTGGGGCAGATCATGTCCACTTATGTGGGTATTGTGCGTTCTAACCTGCGTCTGCGTCGTGCGTGGGAACGTTTGGATCTTCTCTATGAAGAAACCGAGGACCTCTTCAAGCGCGTAAAAGCGACTAAAGAGATCTGTGAATTGCGTAATATGATTAACGTCGGATACCTCATCACCCGTCAAGCCATCGAGCGCAAAGAGAGTCGGGGACTGCATTACTCAATTGACTATCCGAAAAAAGAGTCTGACCACCCGCAGGAAGTATGGTAGCCCTTTCCTTACATAGTGTTGTGCCCGTGCGGACCGAACCCCGTGAAGGAGCAGAGCAGAGTACCCAAATGATCTTTGGTGAGTTATGCACCGTATTGGAGCAAAAACCTCGATGGGATCGGGTCAAACTGAACCGGGACGGACAAGAAGGGTGGGTGGATGAGAAGATGATCACGCCTATGTCGGACGATGAAAACCGTTCTTATTTCGAGGCGCTTTCGTCTGCTGCGATGGTTGTTTTTCCGATGGCCTATGCCGTGAGTGAGAATAACGGGCAAACGATCCCTTTGACGGCCGGTACACGCCTGACGCATTATAAAGACGGTCGTTTCGAGGTGCTGGGCGTGGGTTTTCGTATAGACCCGAGTATGGTGCGCGAGGAGCCGTATGAGATGAGCCAAGAGAACCTCTTGCAAGCAGTGCGCTTCTTCCTGAATATCCCGTACTTATGGGGAGGAAAGAATGCGATGGGAATGGACTGCTCGGGTTTTACGCAGACCGTTATGGCGCTGTTTGGTAAGCACCTTTTACGCAATGCCTCCGAGCAGGTTACGCAAGGAGAACCGGTTGCGGAACTCAAAGAGGCACAAGCGGGAGACCTGGTTTTCTTCGATCATGAGGATGGCAAAATCAGTCATGTCGGTATTGTTATTGACCCCGAACGCGTCATTCATTGTTCTGGACGCGTAAAAGTGGAAAAACTCGATGAAACCGGCATTTTTAGTGCCGAAAAAAGAGAATATACGCATCATTTGGTAGCTATTCGCCGATATTAATATGCATTTCTTGGACGCATTAAATGATACGCAACGCGAGGCGGTTATGTATACCGAAGGACCGTCGCTGATTGTCGCGGGAGCCGGGTCGGGTAAGACCCGCGTGCTGACGTATCGTATCGCGTACTTGCTTCAGCAGGGCGTACCGGCGGGTAATATTCTGGCACTCACGTTCACCAACAAAGCCGCACGCGAGATGAAAGAGCGTATCCAAAAACTCGTCGGAACGGATGCACGATATCTATGGATGGGTACGTTCCATAGCATATGCGCCAAACTGTTGCGACGTGATGCAGAGCGTCTGGGTTACACGCGGGATTTCACCATCTATGACACCACGGATAGCAAATCGCTTCTCAAAAGTATATGCAAGGAACGCGGGTTGGATGAGAAAATATACAAACCGGCTGCGGTCTTGGCGCGTATATCCATGGCGAAGAATAATCTCATCAGTCCGGCGCAGTATGGGATGAACCGTGAGTTACTGCAGGCTGATAGGGAAGCACGTATGTATGAGATAACGGCGGTGTATGAGCTCTATCAAGCGCGTCTGCGTGCTGCCAATGCGATGGATTTTGACGATTTGCTACTCAATCTGTTGCGTCTGATGGACCAGCATCCCGATGTGCGGGAGCAACTGCAGCAGATGTTCCGTTATATATTGGTGGATGAGTACCAGGATACCAATTATGTCCAGTATCTCTTGGTGAGCCGCTTGGCGGAACCGCAGCAGAACATATGCGTCGTAGGCGATGATGCCCAGAGTATATACTCCTTCCGCGGAGCGGATATACGGAATATATTGAATTTCCAACGCCAGTATCCGAATGCGAAGTTATTCAAACTGGAGCGCAATTATCGTTCCACCCAGACGATTGTCAATGCTGCTAACTCGCTCATTCATAAGAATATCCACCAGATAGAAAAGACGGTTTTTTCCGAGAAAGAACAAGGCCAACCCTTGCGTTTGCAGGCCTATATGGACGATCGAGCCGAAGCACTCGGTGTGGCTACGATCATCAGTAAAGCACGCGGGCAACACGGTTACGATGATATAGCGGTGCTATACCGCACCAATGCCCAGAGTCGTGCGTTTGAGAATGAGTTGCGCAAACTCAATATACCTTATCGTATCTACGGCGGTATGTCTTTTTATCAACGCAAAGAGATCAAGGACTGTCTCGGTTATTTCCGCTTGGCAGTCAATCCTCGCGATAACGAGGCCCTACTGCGTATCGTTGGTTTTCCGGGACGCGGCATCGGCGAGACAACGATGAAGAAAGTAGCGACCAATGCGATAGAGCACCATCGTGCGTACTTGGAGGTGATGCGGTCGCCGGAGGAGATAGGATTAGATGTGAGTCCGGCCACAAAAACCAAGTTGCGCAGTTTTGCAATGTTGATCGACAGCTTGCGCCAATTAAGCGAAGAGACCGATGCCTATACGTTTGCGGAGCAGACCCTGCGTACAACAGGTGTGTTGACAACCATGGCGGTGGACCTCTCGCCCGAAGGTATTGACCGCGCGCAGAACGTACAGGAGTTACTCAATGCTATCCGGGAGTTTGTGGCGCAGCGCCAGGAAGAAGGTATCGATTATACACCGATCACGGATTTCCTGAGCGAAGTGAGTCTGCAAACTGACCAGGACGAGAACCTCACGGATACCTCGGAGCGGGTGACACTCATGACCGTGCATTCCGCCAAAGGATTGGAGTTCCCGATCGTCTTCATCGCGGGCATGGAGGAGAACCTCTTCCCCTCGCAGTTCTGCATCAAACCGAATGAGATTGAGGAGGAACGCCGTTTGCTCTATGTGGCTATCACGCGCGCAATGGAGCGGTGCTATCTCACCTATGCACGTCAGCGATTCCGGAACGGACAGATGATGTTCAACTCCCCGAGTCGGTTCCTCAAAGATATAGATCGAATCTATTTCGAGGTCTCGAAACCACGTGAGATAGAACCCGCACGACCTCGATTTCCTGAGATGCCGGTATTCCGGTCTCCCGAAAAAAAGCAAACCCTTGTTAGCGGGGCTACCACGGCGATATCGTCGGATTGGAAAACCGGTGACCGCGTGATGCATCGTGTGTTTGGTGCCGGTGCGGTGGTGCGTGTCTATCGCGATGAAGTGACGGAGAATGATAAGATAGAAATCGCTTTTGATCAGCAAGGAACGAAAACGCTGTTGCTGACCCATGCCAAACTGGAACGTATTTAACCCCAAATAATTATTCATATGAAAAAGATTTTCTTTGCAGCGGTTTTATCGCTGATGACGGTAGCTCTGAATGCTGCTACCACGTGGACGGAAACCTGCGGAACGACTGTTTCGCAAAGTGGTACCTATTGGCCGTATGTCAACCAATTTACCGGATGGGACCATCAAGGTGAGTGCACCTATAACGGCTCCTATGCAACTGTGCGTCAACTGAACCGCTATGCGGCTAACGGACCTCATGTGTATTTGGCTTCTTCGAAAGACACGTATTTTACTATCGATGGAATTCCCGGTGGTTCTTCTGCTACTTTGTCTTTCGACATGGTGTTCTACAATAGCAGCAACCAGAATTTAACTTCCACTTCTGCCAGTATGATCACTTTGTCGATCAATGGATTAGAGCAGGACCTGAGTGCGTTTACGATCACATCTACCGCATTCTCTACGATTTCCATACCTATTGAGGGCATGTACGATACGTATTCGCTTCGTTTTGCTAAACCGTCGACTGAAAAGGCTGAAGTGCGTTTGGATAACTTCACCATCACGTATGGCGAGAAGAAATATACCTTGACCGTTATTGCCGGTAAAGGCGGAACGGTTAATACGGAGGTAAACGGTGAGTATTCGAAGGGCGCAAAAGTAACGGTTACTGCTACGCCGAATGCGGACTATACGTTCGTGCAATGGAGTGACGGTAATACGAATGCCACCCGCGAAATCACGATCACGGAGGACCTCATCCTGCGCGCGGAGTTCAAGGGAAACTATAATACTGTAGCGGATATCATAAAGATTTATCAGGACCTGAATCTCGCGAGTGGTGCTACTTCTACGGATTCCTATACGGGCCGCGGATACGTGACTAAATGGAATAATGGATATCCTAATTATCAGAATGCCGATTTCTATGTAGATGACTATGCAGACGGCTCACAAACCTTACTGCAATGCTTCCGTTTGACGGCTTCTAATGATGCCGACAAGCGAACGCTCAAAGTGGGCGAATACGTTGAGTTTACCGGTAAACTCCAAAACTATAACGGTCGTGCGGAAATCGCTAAGGGTGGTACTTTCCGTGTTCTCGAAGCACCGGCCGATGACGAGGAGCAGAGCGGTTGCTACAAGGATTACGAGGGCATGAGGGGAGCCCAGATCTTGGCGGCACTGCATGAACTGATCAAAGATCCGGATACGGTGCCTTATAAGAACCTCCGTGCTGACCTGACCGGCATTGACTATCGTGCCGACGGTAAAGTATGGGATATGTACTCGCCTTGTGATTTTGGTCCCAAGGGTTATTGTACGACCGTAGAGTCACCGGACGAGTGCAGTTGTTACAACCGCGAGCATATGGTGCCGCAGAGTTGGTGGAATAATGTCAATACGGAGCGTATGCGTACCGATCTGCATCATGTCATTCCGGCCGATGGTTTCACGAATGAGAAACGTTCCAACAACCCTTACGGTGAAGTAACGGGTACGCCCGATTGGACCAATACCGCGGGTTCGAAAGTAGGTAAAGGAACTTATAACACGACGGTTTTTGAACCGAATGATGAGTACAAAGGCGATATCGCACGTGCGTATTTCTACATGCTCACCTGCTACAGCGATAAAGACTTCACCCAGCATTGGAAAGGTCAGAAAGTATTCACTTTCACCAACGGCAAAGCCGGTTTGACCTCCGAGGCACAGTCGCTCTTCCTTAAATGGCACCGTAACGACCCTGTTTCGGACAAGGAGATCAAGCGTAACAACGGCATCGAGGCACTGCAGCATAACCGCAACCCGTTCATCGATATGCCCGAATTGATCGAGTATATATGGGGTAAGAACTCCGCGAAAGTATATACTTGTTCGACCACGGCCATCGAGTCGATCGAAGAGGCCATGCCGCGTGCTACCAAGTTGATTGAGAACGGAGCGCTGTATATCGTGCTGCCGGACGGAACACGTTATACCACCACGGGCGCACGCGTGCGTTAAAGAATAAGGTAATCGCAGATGAAGAAATTTCATTTTCCAATCATAGCGCATGTGTTCGTGGCGATGTTCGCGGGCGTAGTAACGGGCTTATTCATGCCGTCCTGGTACGTCCGTATCTTCGTCACATTCAATGAGTTCTTTGGTCAGTTCATCGGATTCTTGGTGCCGCTCATCATCCTCGCGTTGGTGACAGCAGCCATAGCTAATACCGAGCGAAATGCCGGGAAGATGTTAACAGGTACGCTTATTATCGTCTTCCTTAGCACCATCCTCTCCGGCCTGTTCGCTTTCGGAATAGGTGACTGGTTGTTGCCGTATTTCGTGAAGGAGGACGCCGCGGTGGCACTGGAGCCGCAGATGGGCGGACGATTTGCTTCGTATTTCTTTATCCAACTCCCCCCGGCATTGGACGTCATGTCTGCGTTGGTGTTGGCGCTGATGTTAGGGTTGGGTATCCGTTCGTCCTCTGCTACGGGACTGAAAAAAGCGATCTCGGAACTGCAGGATGTTGTCATGCTCTCTATCGAGCGCGCACTCATACCGCTGTTACCGACCTATATCTACGGAATCTTCCTGCATATGTCTGCGGCGGGCGAAGTGGTCGATCTGTTGCAGAACTTCCTGTTGGTACTGCTCATCGTGGTAGCTTTGCAGGCCGCATGGGTACTATTGCTCTATCTCATTGCAGCAGCAACGGTGCATAAGAACCCCTTCAAGTTAATATGGACCATGATGCCGGCAGCACTCTTTGCGTTTGCCACTTCTTCCTCCGCCGCCACGATTCCCATCACGCTCAAGCAGACCAAGAAGATAGTAGGAAGCGATGAGTCGGCGCAGTTCGTGGTGCCGCTTTGCGCCAACCTGCATATACCGGGTTTGAATATCCATGTCGTGTTATGCGCCATGGCCTTGATGCTGACGATGGGCATGGAGATTGATCTGCTTACTTTCATCGCTTTCGTGCTCATGCTGGCGGTGACCTGCGTAGCCGCTCCGGGTATACCAGGTGGTTCGGTGGCGGTACTGCCGGTACTGGCTACTGTGCTGGGTTTCTCGCCTGAGATGCAGGCCATCTGCCTCTCGCTGTGCATAGCGATGGACGCACCGATCACGGCCTTCAACGTCATGTGCGACGGAGCGGTGGCGATTATGATTGATAGACAATTAAACCCGCCAAACCGGCAAGAAGAATAAGTAGAATAGGGTGACTGAGAAGATCAGTCACTTTATTTTTATAAATCTGCGGCAGGGTGGTGAAGAAACATACGGCCGCGAAGATAATCCACGAAACGGGGTCAATGAACGTAGTCGGTTTGATAAGCATCAGCGCAGCAGAAGCGATAAGGCCGATCACCGTGAAACGCAGCATTCGCAGCGTCTGGTCGAAATACGGATTGCCTTGATAACGCGTTTGCAAGCGGAAATAGACCTTGCATATACTGAGCATGATGATCAGACTCGGCAGCACGATAGCAAAGGTAGAGAGCACGCTGCCCCATATACCGCCTACCGTATAACCCACATACGTCGCGCAGTTGATGCCGATCGGACCCGGCGTCACTTGACTCACGGCTACGATATCGACGAACTCCTGCTGGGTCATCCAACCATGACTCTCCACTTCCATCTGTATCAATGAAAGGATTGCCAATCCGCCGCCAAAACCAAACAGGCCTATTTTGAAGAACGATATGAAGAGAGCCAAATAGAGCATATGGTGAGTACGATTGTTGCTACTATCACCCAAACGGGGTTGACGTGTCCGAGCCAGATAAGCAGCGCTGCGGCAATGGGGATAAGGGCAGTGATCCAAGATATCTTGGCGGATTTAGCGAGTTTGACGAGCGGTGCGGCAATCAATGCCACCACGGCAGGACGTATACCCTTGAAAGCAGCTTCTACGGCCGGTATCTCTTTCCAGTCCTGAAAAACCATCGCGATACCTAAAATGATCAGAAAAGAGGGCAGTACGGCACCCAATACGGCTCCGCATACCCCGCGCCAACCGCCTACGCGCCAACCGATGAAGATAGCTGAATTGACGGCAATCAGTCCCGGTGCGGCTTGCGCCAGCGCGATCATATTCAGGAATTCCTGCTCGTCAATCCATCCCTTCCGATCCACTACTTCGCGTTGGATAAGGGGTAACATCGCATACCCTCCCCCTAAGGTGAAGGTACCGATCTTCAGATATGTCCAAAAGAGATTAAAGAACACCGATTAATCCTTGTTCTCGCGCAGTTGTTGTTTGACGAACTTGGAGAGCATGTTAATCGCTGCGTTGTTATGTCCGCCTTGCGGTACGATGACGTCCGCGAAGCGCTTGCAAGGCTCGATGAACTGCTCGTGCATCGGTTTGAGTACGCGTTGGTAGCGCTCGATCACTTGCTCTGCCGTACGTCCGCGCTCCAACACGTCGCGCTTCATCACGCGTATCAGACGGTCGTCTGCATCGGCATCTACGAAGATCTTCAGGTCCATCTGCGCACGCATTTTCGGTTCGCGCAGCGCCATGATCCCTTCGACTACGATCACCTCTTTCGGCTCGATATGAATCGTCTCTTCCGAACGCGTACAGGTGATATAGGAATAGATCGGTTGCTCGATGGGTTGACCCTCTTTGAGCATCGCGATATGCTTGGTCAGCAATGACCAGTCAAAGGCATCGGGATGGTCAAAGTTGATGTTCTGGCGCTCCTCGATAGGCACATTACTACTGTCCTTGTAGTAACTGTCCTGAGGAATAACCACTACTTCGCCTTTCGGAAGACGCTCAATCAGTTTCTTCACTACCGTTGTTTTACCCGAGCCGGTACCGCCCGCAATGCCGATGATGAACATAAGTTGCTGTATGTTTTTTCGGGGTGCAAAGGTACAAAAAAGATTTCATATATGCAAATATAACGCATAAAATGTGAGAAAATAAAAAATAATTACAAAAAAACTTGCGTATTTCAATAATTTGTAGTAATTTTGTAGCCGAATTTGATTTGAAGCGCGCTTGCGCGTGGGAGAGATGCTCGAGTGGTTGAAGAGGCACGCCTGGAAAGCGTGTAAACTCCAAAAGGGTTTCCGGGGTTCGAATCCCCGTCTCTCCGCAAGGGATTCCGAAGAGATCCCGCGTTGAAAGACGCAAAGAATGAAAACACATTAACAATTAAATAACTTAATTAATTATTCTCATGAAAAAAGTATTTGCAACCCTTACGGTGCTGGCGATGCTGACTTTTGGCAGCGCAGTTGTAATGGCACAAGAAGAAGCAGCTGCTGTTGAAGAGGCTGCTGTTGAACAAGTAGACGAGGCTG
>JAEEGL010818334.1_pt1 | contig 22160 bp, 15 predicted proteins | sample 9134231 | NCBI WGS metagenome assembly JAEEGL01 (sample SAMN16246548, study PRJNA631951) | gut metagenome | biome: gut microbiome; feature: rumen; material: fiber-attached | host: Bos | place: Iran: Karaj | collected 2018-10 | reverse complement strand
GTAGGCCGAGATCAGAATACTGATTGAATATCATGAAGATATTGAGTTTTTCACCATGAATGACTCAGTATTTTTTTGGAAAGGAAGAACAAATCAATGAGAAACAATCAAATCCGCAAGCTCACCTACGCTGCCATGTTTTTGGCTCTGGGCCTTTTACTGCCCTTTCTGACCGGCCAGATTCCTGAGATCGGCTCAAAACTGTGCCCGATGCACCTGCCGGTACTGATGTGTGGCCTGTTATTAGGCCCGTACTACGGTGCCCTGGTCGGTCTGATCACCCCGTTGTTAAGATCGCTGATGTTCGGCATGCCACCCATGTATCCCGGGGCTGTTGCCATGGCCTTTGAGTTATGCACCTACGGTCTGGTGATCGGCCTGGTCTATCGGATGTTCAAAAGGAAGAATACCGCGGCCGTCTATTGCGCTTTGCTGGTGGCCATGGTCCTTGGCCGCGTCGTCTGGGGCATCGCCCGTTATGTCATGATGGCCATTCAGGGAGGCAGTTTCACGATGGCAGCCTTCATTGCCGGTGCCATTACCGGTTCCATTCCCGGTATCATTCTGCAGCTGGTGCTGATCCCGCTGATCATGTATCTGCTTAAGAACCGGACTTTTGACTAAACGGGCAAAGCTTTTGAAAGCCAGGCATGAAGTCTGGCTTTTTTCATTCTTCCGATTTCTCTTCGTTCCACCGATCAATCAGGGTGTCATATACATGCCGGTTGGGATTGCCTTGGGTGAAATAACGGCTGTTATCCTCTCCCAGCATCTTTACCGCAAAGGCACCCACCGCCAGGGAACGGGACTGCCCGCCGAAACAGTGGATCAGCAGGGTATCCGCCTGTTGGTTCTCCCGGATGAAATCAATGATCTCCTTTGCCTGTTCTCTGGTAAACAGGACAGCGCCTTCCACTTTTCTGATGACATCATCAAAGTAAAGTGTAAGAACTCCCCGACAGAACTGGTTTTCCCGGAATTCAAAGCCGAAGCCGCCGGTATGGCTGTCCTGAATGGAGATGACGGCGTAGCTGTCTCTGCGCTGGGCATACTCTTCCAGTCCGAAAGGGTAATAGTGGTCCATGACATACTCAAAGGTATCATAGACTGATTTGACAATGACTCTTTTCACCAGGTAAGCTCCCTTGGCGTCTACTTGATGCCGTACATGCACTCCTTGACGATCTTTTCGGTCTTTTCCCGTCCGAACAGCTTCACGAAGCTGTTGACGGCCGGGCCGCCTTCATCCAGCAGCTGCTGGGCAAAGCTCAGCGCCACTTCCCGCATGTGCTCAGGATCAGCAATCTCCGCTTCCTCCAGCATCCCCATCAGCAGGTCGATGTGCTTTTCGCCGACCTGACGGAAATGCTCGGCCAGCTTCTTGCCTTCCTTGCGGTAACTGCCTTCCAGCAGGTACTTGTTATACCAGACATCACCAAGCGGGTTATCCTCAATAGCGCGGTCCGCGTTTTTGATCTCCGCCAGCTTTTCCGCGTAGCCCTGCGGCAGACCGATGTTTTCCATGTCATAATACTCCGCCAGCATGGTATTCTTGCCCATGGCGGCGACAAAGTCAATGTTTACTAACGGCAGCTTTCTGAACTCCGGAGCCAGAACGACGGTCTCCATCTTCATGGCCCCCAGCATGCCGCTCATGTTCATAATGAAGAAATGACCGACATCACTTACTTCAAAGCTTCTGAGGTCAAATTTCATGCCCGCCTTTTTCAGCTGGGCATCCTCACCAAGGTCAGCTTCCCTGACTTGATATTTCTGCTGCAGTTTCTTCAGAAAATACTCTCCAAACACTGTCTTTCTACCTCCTTGATCAACGATTGTTTTCCATGACTATTCTACCATCCAAGCGGCATTTTTCCAGCCGATTTCATGATGAAAAAGTATTTAACTCCACGTTGCTTTAATGCCAACAACGGCACTGACGAATTCAAGATCCTTTATGTCAAATACGGTGAGATCCCCAGCGAACAGGAAATCCCGGAATTTTCCTACAAAGGACACTCCTTCCTTGGCTAGTATACCGATGCAGCCTGCAGCGACGGCAAGGAATTTGATGAGACCGCTGCCTACAATGGTGAAGGTGCCAATGATGAGCACATCCTGAACGTCTATGCCAAGTGGACGGAAAGCACTCCGGATGAGCCGCCGGTCGGACCGGATGTCCCGGTTGTCGGCGATGACTGGAAGATCACTTTGGGCTTCTTCCTGATGATCTTCAGCTGGATCTACATGGCTTGCTACGTTGCCCGCCGCAACAGAGGCCTGATTGGATAATTCCCTGATCAAAAATCAATAGAACTTAAAACAGTGCCCTGCAGCACTGTTTTTTCATGCCTGAACGGATGCGTTCAGAGGATCTCAAATATCAGCAGGGCGCCGATGATGTTGATCGCGATGTTGGCACTGCCATGAGCGATCCAGCTGGCGGCGATGCTTCCAAAGTGCCCGGCCAGCCACTGCAGAAACAATCCTACCAGCGCCAGGCCGGCGATGCAGATGATGAAGATCAGCGGATTGAACCAGCCGGAAACGATGCCGATGTGATAGAGGGCAAACAATAAGGCGCTGAGCAGAACGCTCAGTCTTCTGTTGGCAAGCAGTTGAGCGATGAAGCCCCGGAAAAAGGCTTCTTCGAGAAATGAATTGACAATGATGATGTAGGTAAAGACAAACAGGCAGTTCTCTCTGGTCAGATTCTCCTTGGCCATCAGATTGTCCCTGATGTTCTTAAGGTCCAGCTGACTTCTGAACAGCATAAATGCCAGCCCCATGCCGAAGAAACAGAACAGTACCGCCAATAACAGCGGCCTGACGTTTTTCTTCAGTCGGCGCAGGCAGATGACTTCCGTAATCCTGTTTCCGCTCACAAGGCTATAGGCAATGATGGTTCCGCCAAAGCAGGCCAGCTTGGCCGCGCTCTTAAGGGCATATCCCGGTTTGATGAACTGTTCAACCATCAGTACGGCTGCGATGGCGCTCAGCGCCAGCAGCAGCCCGATTATCTGTTTACTTTTTTCTTTCATCCAGCCATTCTCCTGCCGTCTTTTCCAGCGGCCATTGGGCCGTTTCGTATTTTCTGCCCGGATCAAGCCTGCCGATCAGCCAGTAGCTGCTCAGCGCCAGAGCGATGCCGGCAAAGACATCAATGACATAGTGTTGCTTGGTGAATACCGTGGACAGGCAGATCAGAACCGCTCCGATTAATGTGTAGACTCTGACTCCCCTGGCGATTTCCGGGCGCTTTCTGACAAAGAGATAACAGACCGCACTGGCCAGGCAATGCAGAGAAGGAAGCAGATTTCTTCCCGTTTCCCAGCCGTCAGAGCGGTAAATGAATTTCATGATCCAGTTAATGAAACCCGGCTGCTGAGCCGCGGCGATCCCGCCTTCGGCTAGCCGGTCAATATAGGTCGGCATGAAGATGAAAAACAGAAAGCAGATGGCATAACAGACAGCCAGCACATACAGAAAGTTGACATAGCGGCGCTTGCCGGTCAGGGCGATGATGATGTATTCGCCAATCCAGAAGGCAAAGGACAGCACATAGATCAGAATGAAAGCCGGAACCAGCGGGATCCGGTCATCCAGCGCGGGGATCTTGCAGGCAAAAGCCCACTGGTCCGTACCGGTCAGATGACTTATCAGTTCGCCCAGCAGATAAACGCCGTACTGCAGGATCAGGATTACCGGTCCGGCAATGACGGCCCACAGCGGCAGTTTTCTTATCATTTCCCTTAGCTTCTTCATCTTCTTACCCCTTCAGTCTTTGGTCAGTTCATTTCTTCCAGTTCATTGAGCTGATGATCGGCTCAATGACCGCCAGGCTTTCCTGACGGTTCTGTGAACGGAAATAGAAATAAAGATAATAAACCGTCCGGCGGTTTCTGACCATGATCATCCGGGCGTCCATGGCGGTTTCACCGGCCCGGTAGCTGTAGTCAAAACCGGCCGACTTCTTCTGGGCAATGCTGCCGGTGAAGAATTCGCCCTGTACGTAGCCGTAATCCTTGTTGGCTTCAGCAACATATTCCGCCATCCTGCCGATCAGTTCCCTGACATTCAGAAACAGCGCCAGCAGCGGATTCAGCTGTTTCCAGGCCAGGGAAACGATGATGTGTCTTTCCTCATCCCGCAGCACGCAGCCGGGCTGGTCGTTGGCCAGATTGTATTTGCCTATCTCCTCACTGCTCAGCCGGTGAAAACCGTCCGGACAGTTAAACGACAATTCGTCATTGACAATGATGTTTTCCATTTACTTTCCTCCTTGTTCAGCTCAGAAAGCCATTAGTATTATGGCACATTTTCTCCTCATATTCACCCCGGCTTGCGGATGGAAAAGGCTCCAAATGAAAGAGCCGGTTCTCTGAAGAACCGGCTCCGTTCAGTTTCAGTATCCTGTTTCGGCCTTGATGATCAACCTTTCAGGGTTCAGTTTCCCTGGTTCTGCATGTACTGGTTCAGGAAGTACAGCAGCTTGGTGAGCTGAGCTCTGGTGCCTCTCAGGTTCGGGCCGAAGGTGGTCTCATCAACACCGTCCATCATGCCGTTGCTGTAAGCCCAGATGATGGCCTTGCGGTTGTTGCTGGTGAGATCAGCGATATCGGTATACGGGCAGCTCAGACCGCTGACGCTCGGCTTGCCGGCATACTTGTAGACCATGATGCACAGCTGCGTCTTGGTGATCTTGCCCTTGGGAGCGAAGGTCGTGGCACTGGTTCCGTTGATGATGCCCTGGTTGTAGCACCAGATGATGGCCTTGCGGTTGGTTGAGGTAACATCATCGATGTCCTCGAACGGGCAGGTCATGCCCTTGACGCTCGGCTTACCGGCCATCTTGTAAAGCATGATGCAGAACTGTGCTCTGGTGCATAAGCCTTCCAGCTTGTAATGGGTCTCATCGGTACCGTTGACGATGCCGTTGTTGTAAGCCCAGGCTACGTATTCGAAGTCTTCGCTTTCCTTGTCAACATCGACGAACGGATTTCTGACCAGGCTGGCGACTTCGGAGAATTCGCCCCACAGGCCATCCATCAGGGTTCTGACCCGGTAGTAGTAGGTCCGGCCCATCCAGGTAGCGGTAGTGTCGGAGTAGATGCAAACGCTGATGTCTTCACCAAGTGAAGTCCAGGTCTCACCGTCTTCGCTTACCTGCAGCTCATAGATGCCGGCGCCGCTGTCATCCTTGAAGGTGACCTGAATGCCGCCCTTGGTGTCCTCGTTGACCAGTGAGGTGATGTAAGGAACATCCTTGGCGACTTCTTCGTAAACGGCGGTGTAAGTGGCATCAGCGCTGACCTCAGCGAGCTCAGGATCCCAGCCCGTGAAGATGTAGAGGTGAGTTGCCGTAGCCGGCTTTTCCGGAGTTGCGCCTTCGTAGACCGGCATGGTTCCGGTAGCGACTTCGCCGCTCTGCAGTACCGTACCGTCGTAGTTGACGAAGGTGATCGTGTAAGCCAGCTTAGCGCAGATGACATCAGCGCGGTCTCTTACTCTGATCCTCGGGAACGGTCCCTCAGGAGCGTTGAAGGTATCATCGTAGGAAGCCAGACCGGTTGCTTCAACCGGAGCACCGACCGCCAGATTCTCGACTTCGTGTTCAGTGGTGATGTAGCCATCGATGAAGACGCGGGCCAGCTTGCCTTCGCTGTCTCTGACCATGATGGTCTGGACAAGCTCGTTGGCCAGTTCGAAGCTGTCAACCGTACCCTTGATGGTTACCAGATTGCCTTCCGCAGAGCGGTCATTGAGCTGATCAGCGGTGATCTCGGTAGCCTCAAGTTCATAAGGCGTAGCCAGTTCTTCGATGATCTCAATGTTGTCGACCTGCAGTTCCGGTTCACCCTGATAGAAGTCAGTGTGTCCCTTGATGCGGACCTTGTCTCCAACCTTGTATTCGCCGGAAACCGGGAAGCAGCAGATACCGCCAGTGGCGTCCTGAACATAGATGCAGTCGAAGAAGGCTGTATCCTTATCATAGCCGGAAGCGTTGGATGATACGACACCCTCAATGTTGAAGATGTAGCCGGTATCCTCAGGATCAGATGCGGCGCGCACTTCAGCGATCGGAGTGATCTTGTTTTCGTTTTCTCTGTCTGCGACCTCAAGAGTCAGGTCCTTGGTGTAAGTATAGGTCTTGCCGTCAATTTCCACTACAGCTGTAGCCGTGATGGTGGTGAGCTTGGCCTTGGTAAGTACGACATTTTCCAGGGAGACGCTGACGGTACCGTTGGCAGCCAGCGCCTTGTCGCCGCTGACCGTACCGAGCACTTCATTGCCATTGCTGGTGAAGGTTACGGACTTGACGGTAGCCGCAATGTCTTCCTGGTTGTACAGGGTGGCAGTCAGGGTAAACGGCTCATTGACGTAAACCTTTTCCGCGCCGTCGCCGGTCGCAACGCTTTCAAAGCCGACTCTGTAAGCACTTCTGGTCCATACCGGAGCGGTAACCGCCAGGTCGCCGTCTCTCTGGGTAACGCGGACGAAGTAGTAGCTGTATTCCGGATCGATCTCAGCAGTCAGAATGCCGCTGGCGATCTCTTCGGCATTGTTCCAGGTGTAGGAGGTAACGCCGCCGTCGGAAACCAGTTCGACCTTGGTGATGGCATCGCTGCCGTCCGGATCAAACAGGGTAACGGTAACATTCATCTTTTCACCGACCGGGTTGTTGTCGTTGAAGACGGTACCCATGGTCTCACCGTTGACGGTGTAGCCGATCTGCAGGTTGCGGTCTTCAGTAGCGTAAACGCGCAGGTTGCGGATGGCGTCATAGATTCCCTCAACGGTTAAGCTGTTGGTCAGTACGACGTCACGGGCATCATTGGCGTTGCCCCAGCGGCCCTTGTGGTTATCCTGGTTGTTGGTCGGAGCCAGATGCCAGCCCTTGTCCAGAGCCTTGATGTATTCTTCATAGCTCGGATAGTAGCCGCCGGCACCGATCTGACCTTCGCCGTTGCCGACTTCAACCAGGAAGATGTGAGCATCGGTTGCCTCATCCCAATACGCGAAATCCGTGAAGGTACCGAAGGTGGTACCCGGATGGTTGAACTGGTTCAGAGAGTCACCGTCGTTCATGGTCTGATAGTAGAGCTTCATGCCGGCATCGCCGACCTTGTTGTTGAGTTCAGCGTTGTTGCGGGATACCAGACCATCCGTGTTGAAGGAGTTGATGTGGCCCGGACCGCCTGACCAGGTCATCTCATAACCGGCGATGGCCACCAGGTCAGTCTGACGGTTATTGAAGTTGTTGATCGTGTTGCGGTAGGTATTCCACATTTCTCTGGAAGCCGGAGTCATGAGCGAAGCGTCGTTCATGGCAGCAGCCGGGTTGGCAGCGGAGGTGGTATCGAAATAGTTGGAGTGGTCGGTAAAGGCCACAAACTGAACATTGGCGCTTTCCGGCAGTGAAGCGATGTAATCCAGAGCGGTCTCCAGTGAGCCGGAGCCGTCGGAATAAGTCGTATGGGAGTGGAGCTGACCGAAGTAGAGCTGGTAGTCAGCGAGACCGACGGTGAAGTTCCATCTTACCTCGCCCTCAACGCCATCGGCTCTGACGCAGCTGACACGAACGGTAACCAGACCATCTTCCATGTCTTCAGCAGCCTGATAGGTCAGGATGCCGTTTTCATAGACGGCTTGAACCGCTTCATCGTTTAAGGTCATTACCAGGGTCGGTTCTATTCCGGCATTGCCGACCTTAACGGAAATGACAGGTTTCTTGTCATCGCCGGTCTGGGCATTGGGAGCCGGAGTCAGTTCCTCAAAGAACGGGATGTCGAGGATCTCGACGGTCTTTTCACCGGTGTATTCAATGTCATAACTGTTAGTGACATTGACGACCAGCTTGAAGGAAGTCGTTGCTGATTCAACATCGATCTCTTCAGCCGGAATGGTGAAGCTGTAGGACTTCTTGTCGGCTGAAACGGTATAGTCGGTCACGGTCTTGGTTTCCGTACCGGTAATGTAGGAAATGGTGATCGAGGTGATGTCCGCAGCCAGGTCATCCAGTGAGAAGGCAACCTGGTAATCCTGTTCGATGCAGCGGGAATCAAGGCAGTCAAAGATCACGGAAGGAACCTGTACGGTATCATCGCGGACCTCGATGCCTTCAGCCAGCTTGTAGAACTGGAACATGTAGATCTCGAGCGGATTCTTGGTGCTGTAGGTCCAGCCGGAGAAGACACTTGAGTAGTACTCCATGCAGACCGGGGTGCCGTTGTAACGGCATTCCTTGTTGTAGATGATGTAGCCGCTGACGCCGTCCTTGGTCTTGGGTACCAGGTACCACTTGGCCTCGTCCGGAAGCTTGCCCTCATCGTCCTTTTCCACAAACAGCAGTTCCTCGGACGGGTTGGTAGCCAGATACCTGCCGTTGATCTCGAAGGAGTAGTAGCGGCCCATGGTGTCGACCTTGAAGACATAGGCGCCGTTGCCGGCATAGGCCAGATTGTCTCTGATCTCGGTCTCAATGGCATCCATGGCGTAGTTGGCTTCCTTGTATAAGCCGACTGCCTTCTGAGCATCCACGTTGTAGAAGACATAGGATTCACCCTTGTTCAGTACGCCGTCCCATTCGCCGTCGTCAATTGACGGACCGGCATCGTTGGGATCGATCAGGTAGAACTGCAGGGCAAATTCGGGTTCTCTGAAGTTACCGGAGCTGGTAGTGGTGAAGTATCCGGAGAAGACCTCACACTCATTGCGGACATAGGCTTCAAGATAAGCCGTGCCCTTGGTCTCATGAGCAATCGAGGGGCTGGAGATGTACCAGCAGTTAGCGGTCTTGGCCGGGGTCAGGTTCCAGGTGTTGTCGCCGTTTTCCGCATAAGCCTCGTAATTGATCGTTACCTCAGCGTAGTCGCCGCTGGGCCATACCGTGATGCTCTTGGTCGGGTCATCATTGCTCAGGAAGGTGTAGGTTCCGTTGGCATTGACCTGAACCTTCCAGACAAAGTCGGAAGTGAAGTTGACGACCTTGCCGTTTTCGATCGTGCAGCTGTTGGCTCTCAGATACCAGTCACCGTTGTCCTTGGTGCTGATGGCGGTCAGATGGCCGGGGGAGTAGATCGCCACGGTCGCGCCGTCGGTCAGCTGGGAAAGGCTGGTGACCAGATCGCCGGTATCCTGCGGATGCGGGGTTTCCGGCTCGGCACCCTTCTTGTAGAAGGTGATGCCGTAGTTTTCTTTTGACGGCGTCGTTTCGCCGTACAGGCTGAAGCCGTTATAGTATTCCAGGTAGACATGACCGTTGTTGTAGGTCATCTCACCCAGGTAGCAGTAATAGTTGAAGTCGGAACTGTCCGGTCCGTCCAGCGTCCACTTTGTATATGTTGCGTCAGTAACAACCAGATTCTTGTAGTTGCCGCTGATCACGCCGCCCAAAACCTTGTCACCCTGAGTGAAGCTGTAGGTTCCGTCATCATTGACGACGACGGTCCAGACGACAGCGGTATTGGCAGTGGTGATGACGCCTTCTTCCGGAGTCAGCGCTACGGCCGTGACATTATGGCCTGATAAGGTATTGCCTACAGCGCCGCCATGGGCAGCGTTGTAGATGATGACCTCATCGCCATCAGCTAAGGTGCTGGCCAGTCCGAAGGTCTCGCCGACCGGCTGGTCCTGCGGCTTGACATACCAGTAGAACTTCTGAGCAAACAGCGACTCATCGGAAGTGTTTCCATAAGCGCTCCAGTTGCCCTTGCTGGCATACCATTCAATGTACATCGACCTGCCGATGTTCTTGATGAAGTAGGCATTCTCAACCGTCGGAGCGGCCTCGATTGACCAGGTGTCATTGACATCATCCAGCGGCATGCTGGTTCTGCTGGCTGCCATGGACAGTTTTTTGCCTTCCGCGGTGGAGAAGGTGTAGATCTTATCACCGTTATCGTTGGTAGTGATGCCAACGGTCCAGACCATTGTCTCGGTGGCGTTGGTGACCTTGTCATCAGCGATGGTGACATCTTCACCAATGTTGTAGTAACCGGTATAGGTCGTGCTTAAGGCCTTTTTATAAGCATCGTTGACGATGATGATCTGATCGCCGTCTTCGAGTTCAGCCAGATCAGTGACCAGACCCTCCTTAGCCTTGGAGCCCTTGAAGAAGGCCTGGGCAAACAGCGACTCATCGGAAGTGTTTCCGTAAGCGCTCCAGTTGCCCTTGCTGGCATACCATTCAATGTACATCGACCTGCCGATGTTCTTGATGAAGTAGGCATTCTCGACCGTCGGGGCGGCTTCGATTGACCAGGTGTCATTGACATCATCCAGCGGCATGCTGGTTCTGCTGGCTGCCATGGACAGTTTTTTGCCTTCCGCAGTGGAGAAGGTATAGGTCTTGGTACCATCGCCAGCGGTAGTGACGCCCAGGGTCCAGACCATCGTTTCGGTAGCGTTGGTGACTAGATCATCAGCGATGGTGACATCCTCACCAATGTTGTAATAACCGGTGTAGGTCGTGCTTAAGGCCTTGTTGTAGGCCAGGTTGACAACGATGACCTGATCGCCGTCTTCTAATTCAGCCAGATCGGTGATCCGCGTCCAGGTGTCACAGATAACCGGAGGTTCTTCCTGTTCCTTCTTAAAGGTTGCGGTAACGGTAATGTCGGAATTGACAGTTACGGTTGCCTTGCCTTCGGCATCAACAGCCGTTTCAACGCCGTTGACATAAAGCTTATCCAGAACATAGCCTTCGGCAGGGGTCGCCGTGATTTCAACCGTTTCGCCGTGAGCGACTTCTGTCTTATTGACGCTCAGCGTTCCGCCTTCGGCAGGCTGCTCAACGGTAACGGTATGGGTGGTAACGATCGGTGCGAAGACACCCTGAACCGTAATATCCCAGTCGACCGTGAAGAAGAAATAGGTAACACCGTCTTCTTCACGCGGTCCATAGAGATTGTTGTAGGCCGGATCCAGCAGGTCGACCTGATGATCGCCCTGAGCATCCGTATAGCTGATGAACAGATTTGTCAGTTCATAGCCTTCCTCAGGCACCACGTAAATGTCGATGTCCTGATCGTTGTCAATCTTATCGAATTCGGTATAAACCTGACCGTGTTCTGACGGTAAAACCGTTATGGTGCGGATCGGTTCGTTCTTGTCTCCGAAGTAGCCCTTGACAACGATGTCTTCAGTAACCGTTAAGGTTAATGTGTTGTCAACAACCTGGTCAATGTGCTCAACGCCATTTACCAGGATCGTTATCAGTTTGGTGTCTGCTTCCGGAGTCGCGGTAATTACTACGGTAGCTCCATCAGCAACTTCGGTTTCACTTGCGCTCAGCGTTCCGCCATATTCCGGCTGCTGAACCGTAACCGTATGCGTTACCGCGGGGGTCTCGCCGTGAACACCGTAGAATTCAAACTTATACTGGCTGTTGTTTTCCTTTACGCCGTAAGTGGTAAAGCCGTTGTAATATTCCACGGCCTGGTTGGCGCCATTGTATTGGGCAAAGGCGCTGACAATGTACCAGGTGCCGTCGGTCTGCTGCTGCAGGGTCCACAGGGAGTAATCACCTGCGGCGTCCTCAAAACGCAGAGCGTTGCCGGTAGCTCCGGAAGTCAGATACTTATTATCCTCGGTGGTGAATGTATAATAGCCGTTGCTGTCGATGGTCACGTTCAGGTAAGCCATCTTGGCAGTCAGATTTAATTTTCCATCCTCAATGGTGGCGGCTTCGCCCAGCAGTTTCTGACCGCTGGCGGTCGTCGTCAGGGCAAGCTGCTCGGCCGGATAGTAGATGACTACCTTGGCATTGTTTTCCGGTGCCGCTGTGAACTTGTCCAGCTGCGCCAGGATCTCATCAGGCTGTTCGCTGGATTCCTTCAGCGTCCAGAATTCCAAAGTCTGCTGCTTGATGTTACTGCTGCCGGTGGTAGTGGTATAGCAGCGCCAGTCCTGACTGTTATAGACGCCCAGATATCTGACGGCAGCGCCGGGATTGGCTGCCAGGTAATCAAAATTGGAAGCGTCGGTAACCACGGTCCATTGATGACCGGCTGACGGCTGAGCACCTACTCTTACACCGTTGTTGGATGCCGTAACATAAAGATAATTGCCATTGGCATTGGTTATCGTGTAGGCTCCATCCGCTGCAGTTATCGTCCAGCCAAAGGCATCAGCAGCATCATCGATCACCAGGTTCCCTTCGGAATCCTTGGTAACCTCACGGGCCAGCGGGCCCGTGGTGGCTGTAGCGGTCGGCAGGGCAAATACCTTTCCGGCGGAAGTGGTCATGGTGATCGCTACCTGCTTGCCGCTGGCGGCCGCAGCAGCGATATCATCGACCTTTTCCCACGTTGAAGAAGATTCAGCCTTTACTGCCCGGAATGATATCACACTGAAGGACATCAAAACCGCGAGCAATAGAGTCAGGATTTTCTTAAATACAGGTTTTTCCATGTTCGCTCTTTTCCCTTCTATTATCATGTAATTGACCGAGAGAAAACCCCCGGTATTACCATATTTATTATACAGATTAAGCGCTTTCATTTATAGAGCAATTTCGCTCTTTTTGCACATTTCCGTTCAATTTTTTTGCCCTGAAAAAAGGCATATTCAGCCTGCTTCTGTCCCGCTTCTGACCGATTGGCAGGGAGATTTTATTATTCCCCGATTATAAGATATAATGATTTATGAGGTAAGGAAAATGACAGACAAATTGGTTGAATGGATAAGAAAAAACCGGATAAATATTCTGGTTTTGGCAATTGGACTGGTCATATTCGGCTGCTGCGCCTACTGGGCCAACAGCGGAAAACCGGAGAAGGACCCTTCCGGTAACCCGGCAGTCTACGAAAACGCCACCGTACTGGAGATCCTTAACGACTCGACCGCTCAGGACGACGCTTCCGACGGCGGCTGGCGCGGTGAACAGATGCTGACGGCGGAAGTAAAGACCGGGCAGTTCAAGGGCACGACGATGCTGGCCTATAACTATGTCGGTCCGCTTTACGGGGTACCGGTAAAAGCCGGTGACAGCGTTACCCTGATCATTTCCACCTATGCAGACGGCACCCATAACGCTACCGTCTATGAATACAACCATTCCGCCATCCTGCCCATCCTGCTGGCGCTGTTTGTCATTGCCATAATTGCCGTTGGCGGCAAAAGCGGCATCAAGTCGCTGATCGGTCTGTCCTTTATGGCCCTGACCCTGATAACCATCCTGCTGCCCGGTTTGCTTAAAGGGGCTCCAACCATCCTGATGACTTTTTTGATGTGCGTCTTCAGCGCCATGTTCACCTATACGGTCATGTCCGGAGTAAACCGGAAGACCATCTGTGCCTTTCTGGGCACCGTAGCCGGCATGCTGGTGGCGCTGGTCTTTGCTGAAATAGCCCAGTCTCTGCTTAGAATAAACGGGCTGAGAATCACCGATGCTGAAGCTCTGTTGCAGCTCAGACAGACCGGTATGCCCATTGGCCTGAAAGGCCTGCTGTCCGCCGGCATCGTCATCAGTTCTCTTGGCGCCGTCATGGACGTCACCATGGGTCTGGCCTCAGCGATCAGCGAACTGCATGAAGCCAACAATGAACTGACTTTCAAACAGCTGTTCACTTCGGGAATGAACATCGGCAAGGACATGGTCGGCACCATGACCAGCACCCTGATCCTGGCCTTATTGGGCGGTGAGCTGGTCTTAATGCTCTACCTCTACTCTCTTGATTTGGGAAAGTATCAGCTGCTCTCCTCCGCCTATGTTTCCGTAGAGACAGTCAGCGCGCTGTCCTGCAGCATCGGCGTCATTCTCTCCATCCCGATAACCAATTTCGTTTCCGCCAGAATGTTCTCCCAGTCCAAACGCTGAAGAACACGGAGATGACATATATCTTATCAGTTGCAGCATAAGGAGTCTCAATGGGTACGGTCAATCACGACATCTTCAAGGCCATCTTTGAAAACAAGTGGCTGACGATCGAATACCGTAATCAGGCTGGTGACACCACAAAATACTGGATCGGAATCCGCGAAATAGTAAATGGCCGGCAGCCTGTTTTAACTGTGGATGGCCTGCATGTGGGAAAATGCACGGTTATGGAGTTGAAGATCTTTGTAAATTCAATTCTCTCCTCCAAAGTCATTGACGGTTCATATTATGAGACACCCGCTCAGCTGAAGGACGACATCACCAATCATCCCGAGAACTACCTCAACCTGTTTGCCAATGTTCCCAATCTTCAGATCCTTAATTATCTGGCCGACTGCAGCCGCCTGGATTCCACTCCTTACCAATGTCAGTATTCGCTGATCAAATGCCTGGATGACAGCCAGCTGCGCGGCGGCTCACTGGAGCTTTCGGAGGAGCAGTTCCGCCAGATCGTCGCTGCCTTTCAGAACAGTGAGAAGAATGCCAACAGCCTGCATTATAAGAATCTGGCTCTGAACATCCTGAGCGTCAATACCAGAAAGGGTCTTTATGTTCTGGCTTACCGCAGCCTGTTTCTCGATGTCAAGAACCGCCGGCTCAGACCTAACGACAGCGTGACCGTCTGCCAGCAGTTTTCCATTGACGGAGTGACACAGTCCATCCGCTATTTTCTGGATGCCGATGATTTCTACCTTCTTGACGACTTCATGACCAATCTGCCGGAAATCGAACAGCGCATCAGTGAAAACGGCAATGGCCGGGATCTGGTCGATGACATGCCTTATGTGCTGGCCATCGGCCGGGATATGACCGTCGATCTGGAGAGCGAATATGCCGGCATCCGCAGCATGTATGAAAGCGGAAAGGTATCCATTCCCGTCAGGGCCTTCTTCGGCGAGTTGCTGAAGCAGCCGGAACGGAGGAAGAACTATCCCATCACTCTGCTGGATAACCGGGTAAATCTCGACCAGCTGCTGGCCATTCATAATGCGATCAAATACCCTCTTACCTATGTTCAGGGGCCTCCGGGAAGCGGCAAGACCAATACGATAATCAATGTGATCCTTACTGCCTTCTTCAATAGCAAGACCCTGCTGTTTTCTTCCTACAACAACCATCCAATCGACGGTGTTTATGAAAAGCTCAGTAACCTCAGATACCGCAACAATGTCATTCCCTTCCCCATTCTGCGTTTGGGTAACCGGGAAAAGACCCTGGAGGCACTGAAGGCAATCGGCAGTCTATATGACCGGGTCATGGACCTGCCTGTCTATGAGGAGACCCTGTCGCGGTATGGCGACACCCTGATTGAAGACAGTAAGAAGCTGACGGAACTGATGAAGAAATACGAGGAGATCCTTGAACTTAACGAGAGAAAGGAAACAATCGAAAAGCTCCTGGAATCCAATAATAACATCCAGTTCCAGATCGACCTGCAGGCCGGTCAGCTTGATCGGATCAAAAACCGGCTGCATGAATTGGGAAACATCACCAATGAAGAAGCCCTTTCGCTGGCCGTAAGCAACGACATCTTCCTCAAGTATCTCAACTATGTCTCCGCAAGTTACATAAAGAAACTGGCAGAGCCGAAGTATCAGGATCTTATGAACATCGTAAACATGGAAGATGATGATGAAAGGCTGACCGAATTCAGTCATTATCTGTCGGAAGATGCCAATCTGAAAAAACTTCAGAAGATCTTTCCGATCATCGCCACCACCTGCTTAAGTGCCCACAAGCTCGGCTCGCCGCAGCCCAGCTTCGACATGACGGTCATCGACGAAGCCTCGCAGTGCAACACCGCTGCTTCGCTAATCCCCATCATCAGAGGAGCCAGCCTGATGCTGGTGGGCGATCCCAACCAGCTTTCACCGGTGATCCTGCTTCCGCCCCGGGACAACGACGCGCTCAAGGCAAAATACCGCATCGCTCCGGAATATGATTATATAAAGAATTCCATCTATAAAACCTATCTGGCCTGCGATTCCGTCTCGCAGGAGATCCTGCTTTCCCACCATTATCGCTGCCACCGCAAGATAATCGATTTCTGTAACCGCAAGTACTACAATAACAAGCTGAAAATCGACACCAACAATCCCGACAGCAACCCCCTGTCCTATGTCAATGTCACCTCCAGCCAGTCTGAGGTTAAGAATGTTGCTCCGGAAGAAGCCCGGCAGGTCGTTGCCTATGTCAAGGCACACCCGGACCGCCAGATCGGCATCATCACGCCCTTTGTCCGCCAGAAGGAGGAGATTAATGCCCTTCTGAAAGCCGAGGGGATCACCAATGTCACCTGCGGAACAGTGCATGCCTTCCAGGGAGATGAGAAAGACGAGATTCTCTTTTCCACCGCCCTTTCCAACCGGACAACCGCAAAGACTTATGACTGGCTGAAAAACCATCAGGAATTGCTTAATGTGGCTGTTTCCCGCAGCCGCAGCCGGCTGGTGCTCTTTGCCTCGGACCAGGATCTGGAGAGACTGCACATGATAGATGCCGGTGGCCGCGATGATCTTTATGAACTGGCTCAGTATGTCAAGACTCAGGGCAGTTATCAGGTGACCCAGATCGAGACCAGATCAAGGGCATTAGGCATCAAGCCTTACAGTACGGAACTGGAAGATGCCCTGCTGACAACATTAAATCACGCCCTGGACAACATCTTCACCTCTGAAAGGGAAACCGTGGTCAGAAGAGAAGTCCCGATCGCCCAGGTCTTCCAGGACAACTATTCCTATAGCAGCCTGTTCTATTCCGGACGCTTCGATTTCGTCGTTTATCAGAAGGACTATACTTCCCGGGAATACCCGGTCTTTGCCATTGAACTGGATGGCAAGGAGCATCTCAGCGATGAACTGGTCAAGGCGCGGGATGCCCAGAAAAATCAGATCTGCCGGGAGCACGGCTTTGATCTGATCCGCATAGAAAACTGCTATGCCCGCCGTTATAACTACATCAAGGAGATCCTGATCAGCTATTTCTCCGCATAAGAAAAAGAAGCAGTCACTAAACCGCTTCTTTTTTTTCGGATACTTGCTTGTTACTATCTGTTTTCCAGTCTGTTGCCGTATGCAGCTACATGGTGCAGCAGATACAGAACAGCAGCGCTGAACAGGAAGCCGAGGTTGATGCTGGCAGTGGTTGATGAGGCATTGACAACACCCAGTTCTGCCTTCTTCAGACCGAAGCCGATGGCTACGGATGCGGCGATGCTGATTAATCCACCCAGCATTTCCAGTCTGGCAGCACTCTTCAGTCCGTTAACGGACTCATCAGAGAACGGTCTTTCTTCCTTGCACTCACCCAGAACCTTGCGCAGCTTCAGAGTGGAGATCAGGGCCAGAACAGTGGTAAGAACACCGACGCCAAAGGCGATCAGCAGCGGAAGCCTGAGGGCTTCCATCTGGGCCGGAGTCAGAGTGATACCTTCAACACTGATGGTTTCGCCAACCTTCTTGGCCAATTCTTCCAGATTACCGGCAGCCAGTAAAACAACGAATGCGGCAGTAATGCCAAACAGAGCAATTACTTCTAAAACAACTAAGATAGTGTGTAATGCTTTTAAAAATCCTGCAGTTCTTCTCATTTTTGAATTCCTCCTGTGGTATTATACAACGATTTCATTTCCCGGGAAATCATGTTTTTTACTTGGCAACGATGCGCTGGTACATCTCTTCCCGCCGGTCGCGGAACAGACCCCAGTACATCCGGTTTTCCGCGATCTCATCCAGGTCATACTCATGGATCAGGATCTCTTCCTCGTCCCTGGAGGCACTCTCTACGATCTCGCCGGTTTCATCAGTCATGAATGAAGAACCGTAAAACCGCAATGATGAAGTCTGATTGCCGTTTTCCGCGCACGGCTTCACCGCTTCCAGACCGATGCGGTTGGCGGCGATGACCGGAACCAGATTAGCGGCGGCATGACCCTGCATGACCCGGCGCCAATGGCCCATCGAATCGGTATTCAGAATCGGTTCTGAGCCGATGGCAGTGGGGAAGAAGATCAGTTCAGCCCCTTCCAGCGCCAGACATCTGGCGGTCTCCGGGAACCACTGATCCCAGCAGATACCGGCTCCCAACCGGCCATAGGCCGTATCGAACACCTTGAAGCCACTGTTCCCCGGGGTGAAGTAGAACTTCTCCTGATAGAAGTGATCATCAGGAATATGGGTTTTGCGATATACCCCCAGAAGACTTCCATCGGCATCAATGTAAGCCAGTGAATTATAGAGGATATTGCCGTCCTTTTCATAAAAACTCACCAGCAGCACGGCCTTTAATTCAGCTGCCAGTCTTCTGCCCATCACAACCGAAGGATGCTCATCGACGCTCTGGGCGTAGTGGTAATATTCATATCTTCTTTCCTGACAGAAATAATAGCGGTCAAACAGTTCGGGAAGCAGAATGATGTTGGCTCCCTTACCGGCAGCCTGACGGACCAGCTGCTCAGCATGTTCCAGGTTATCTTCCTGTCTTTCCGCGCATTTCATCTGAATGGCGGCTACGGTTACGTTTCTCATGACTTGTCTCCTTAAAAATACACGGCACCCGCAGGTGCCGTGTTTCCAATTTCAACGCAATTAGTTAAACATTACCTGGTTCCAGAGTTCAGCGAGCTTGGTCTTCAGGACGTTGTCATCATGGTACTCTTCATCCAACGCATAGCCGACTCTCGGAGTGTAGGCATTGATGCCATAGAAATCGCCGCCCTCTGATGACAGCTTGTCGATGACATACTGAACATCGGAAGTATAACCGACCCACAGGGAGTTGGCTTCAGCGACATCGGTCTCCAGGCAGAAGTTGATCCACTTGTGAGCCAGATCAACGTTCTGGCAGGTCTTGGTGATGCACATGGCATCAGACCAGATGTTGGTGCCCTGCAGAGGCTCGTAGTAACCCATGTCTTCATTCTCACTCATGATGTAGGTGGCGGCACCGCTGTAGGCAACAGCCAGGGCCTTCAGACCGTTGATCATGTTGTCATTGACTTCATCAGTGACATAGGCAGGGTTCATGGTCTTCTTCTGGTTCAGCAGCCACTGATAGGCAGCCTGGATCTCATCATCATTGGTGGTATTGACAGAATAGCCCAGAGCCTTGAGGGCCGGCAGGAAGTTGTCTCTGTCAGCGTTGTACATGTAGATCTCACCGGCATACTTGGGGTTGACCAGAATGTTCCAGCCCTGCTCATCCAGTTCTTCAAGGGTAACCTTGGTCTTGTCATAGACGATGCCGATGGAACCCTGGAAATAAGGAACGGAATAGGTATGAGTCGGGTCATAGTCCGGAGACTGCAGACCGGTAGCCAGATTGCCGATGTTGGTGATCTTGCTTAAGTCCAGAGGCTGGATCATGTCTTCCTTGATCAGACGCTCAACCATGTAGTCAGAAGGAACGACGATGTCATACTTGTCGCCGCCGACGATGGCCGTGTACATTTCCTCGTTGGAGTCGAAGGTCTTGTAGTAGACCTTGCAGTTGTACTGCTTTTCAAACTTGGTGATGTTGGTTTCATCAATGTATTCACCCCAGTTGAAGACATACAGTTCCTGCTTGGGCTCGTTATTACCGCCGCCGGAGCAGCCGGCAAAGCCGAGAGTCATGGCGATTACCAGTAATACAGTTAAGACTTTTTTCATTTTGAATTCCCTCTCTTCCTTCTTTCTCTGATCATCGGTACAACGTTAACGATGATCAGTACCGTCGTAACGATGACGACGATGATGGTTGACAAAGCGTTGATCGTCGGATTGATGCGCTTTATCGATGAATATACATAGATTGCGATGTTGCTGATCTTCGGACCGGAGGTAAAGAAACTGATTACGAAGTCGTCGAAGCTCATCGTGAAAGCAATCAGTGCACCCGATACGATGCTGCCCTTCAGCTGCGGGATGATGACCTTGGTCAGCGCCTGGAAAGGCGTGGCACCCAGGTCAAGAGCCGCTTCCGCCAGATTATCATCAAGCTGACGTAACCTTGGCATGATGGACAGAATGACGTACGGGATACAGAACGAGATGTGCGCCAGTAAGATCGTGCCGAAGCCCTTTTCCACATTCAGGGAAGTGAACAGCAGCATGAAGCCGATGGCGGTAACAATGTCGGGGTTCATCATCGGGATGTCGTTGATCTGCAGCACGATGTTGCGCAGGATCCGGCCGCTCTTGGACAGGCCGATGGCGGTCAGGGTACCGATGATGGTAGCGACCACCGTGGCGATCACGGCGATGATGACCGTATAGTAGATGGCTTCCCTGATCGAGCGGGACTCGAACATCTTCTGATACCACTGCAGGGAGAAACCGGTGAAGTTGGTCAGGCTCTTGGACTGGTTGAAGCTGAAGAGCATGACGTAGAAGATCGGCAGGTAGAAGAACAGCATTACCAGCCAGACGTAGCTGCCGGAGAGCAGTTTTCTGAGCTTGCTCATTACTCTTCACCTCCCGTCTTCTTGTCCATCTTCTTGGTGACGTACATGGACAGGATGATGACCAGAGCCATGATCAGCGAGATGGCGCTGCCATAGTTCCAGTTACCTACGGAGATGAAGTAGTTCTCGATCAGGTTACCGATCAGTACGTACTCGCCTCCACCCAGCAGTTTGGGAATGAAGAAGCTGGAGACCGCGGGCAGGAAGACCAGGGTGATGCCGGAGATAACTCCCGGAATCGACAGCGGCAGGGTGACCCGTAAGAAGGTCTGCACGCTGTTGGCTCCCAGGTCGTTGGCCGCCGTGATCAGATTGCGGTCCAGCTTGGAAAGTGCGGTATGGATCTGCAGGATCATGAAGGGCAGGAAGTTGTATACCATGCCGACCATGACATTGATCTGCGAATCGAAATTGAAGTAAGCGAGAATGCCTTTCCAGGAATAGGTTCTGATCAGCATGTTGATCCACATCGGTAAGGTGATCAGCAGAATGGCGAATTCCTGTTTTCTTTCCGGCATCTGGGCGATCACATAGGCACAGGGGTAGCCGATCAGAATGCAGATGACGGTGGTGAAGAAGGCGATCTTCAGTGATCTCCAGAGGACCATCGGGAAGATGGCATCGGAGAAGAACTTGCGGAAGTTATCCAGGGTGAACTGCAGGGTGATGACGCCGTTGCCCTCTACCGTGAAGGCATACAGCAGGATCAGCAGCATCGGTGCGACCACGAAGCAGGTCAGCCAGGCCACGTATGGCCAGGTCAGTTTGGAGAAGGTCTTCATAGCCTAGTACCCCATCTTGCTCATTACGTGGATGTCTTCCGGTTCGAAAGTCAGATCAACCTTCTTGCCGACGGTTACCTTCTTATTGGTGTGGACCTTGAATTCATGGCCCTGAACGGCGAAGGTGATCTTGTAGTCGCCTTCCTTGATCTTTTCCTCATCGAAGTCATAGATGACATCGTAGATCTCGATCGGCTTGCCGGTCTCCAGGTCCCAGGCTTCCGCCTTGGCCCAGATGCACAGGTCAGTATCCAGGGCGATGGATTCATTCAGTTCGTCAGCAGTAATGAAGAAGTCGAAGGCGGCAACGCCGACGCCCTTCTTCTCGTCTTCGGTGAAGTTGGGGGCCTGTACATAGGCCTTGATGGTGATCTCGGTTCCCTTGGAAGTACCGAAGGTAACTTCATAGGTACCGGCTTCCTTCTTGATGTCGTATTCAACCTTGCTCAGTGACAGCAGTTCCTCATCCTCATCCCAGGCCTGGGCATTGGCACGGGCGATCACCTCAGTATCATTGAGGCTGTCAACGTCCTCCAGGTCCATGTAGAAGTCGTTGGCGGAGATCTTCTCGCCGGCTTCCTCGTTGGTAAGGTCGTGGTTGCCGATGACGTGCATAGTGATGGTCTTGGAAGTGCCGGAAACGGTCTGAACGGTGACCTCGTTGTGGACGCCCTTGAACAGGACGAACTTGACTTCTCCCGGCAGGATGCCCTTGCCCCGGGGTACGATCTCCAGGTCCTCCGGTCTGATCATGACATCAACCGGTTCATTGCGGCGGAAGCCGTGGTCGACGCATTCATATTCCTTGTCATCGAAGAAGACCTTGTAGTCATCCTTCATGATGCCATCGAAGATGTTGGACTCACCGATGAAGTGAGCGACGTATTCATTGGCCGGTTCGTTGTAGATCTCGGTCGGCGTACCGATCTGCTGGATGATGCCGTCCTTCATGACGACGATCTTGTCGGACATGGTCAGCGCTTCTTCCTGGTCATGGGTGACGAAGATGAAGGTGATGCCGACTTCCTGCTGAATCCTTTTCAGTTCGTACTGC
>JAEEGL010525032.1_pt1 | contig 22161 bp, 20 predicted proteins | sample 9134231 | NCBI WGS metagenome assembly JAEEGL01 (sample SAMN16246548, study PRJNA631951) | gut metagenome | biome: gut microbiome; feature: rumen; material: fiber-attached | host: Bos | place: Iran: Karaj | collected 2018-10 | reverse complement strand
TTCCAATAAGAAATATATTAACATTATCAGCGATTTTTTTAATTAAATCTAAATCTGAAGAGTTCACACCAGGTTTCATTGCATCTATATGTAAATAATCACAGTTAGACTGAGCAATTAATTTGGAAATAGCTAAATCATCAACTCCATCAACATTTCCCCTAATTTTAACAGAAACTTTAGATGAAGATTTTTTAACAACTTCTTGGATATAATATTCTAAATCTTCTCTTTTAAGCATACCCTGACCACAACCAATTGATTGTAACTCTGGCTGCCTACAATGACAATTAATCTCAACAATATCTACAGAGGGAATTTTGCTTATTTCAATGATTCCATCTGGATTAACACTTCGAAGATTAACAGAAACATTAACTTCTGGAAAATGTTCTTTAACTTTTAGAGATTCTCCTTCAATAAAGTCATATATTTTATCTTCGTTAATGTCAAATTCTTTTCTTCCTCTTTTAATAATTTCCCTACCTGCAAGAATAGTATATTTATCAATGTTAAATCCTCCTAATGTAACGGTATCAAAACCATAAGGAATTAATTTAACTGCAAAATCACCATTACAAATACCTGCCATAGGTGCTAAAACTATTATAATAAAACTCCCTTTAAAATATTAAAAAAAAATGAAAAAATTCCCTATAAAACTTGAAAATATAAAAAATAATAAATGATTGAATAATATGAATTTTAAAACTTAACAACCTTTTTCAATAACTTCAGTCCATTTAACATTATTCCCTGCACGTATATTTTCTAAACCTATATCTGCCATATAAGCTGCATCTTCAGCATTTCGTCCTCTACCAATTCCAGCTTTAAGACCAATACCAATTTCATCATTAATTTCAATTAAAATTTCTTCGATTTCCTTCTCAGACAATCCATTACATGGAGCCATGAAATTATCCCCACCTATAAAGAACAATAATGCCCCTTTTTTAATTAATTTAGTCATTAAGTAATGTTGTGCTTTATTAACCATAAAACTAGTATCAAATGCAGATTCAACATCAGTTAAAGTTTCAGTAACACTATTAATATCAATATGAGCAACTTGAACATAACCACTATCTTCGTCTACAAGTGAATCAATTGCTAATATTTCTTTTCGATCTGATGATTGTGCTCCTCCTTCTTTTTGTAAAGCTACTGTTGCTAATTTTTGTGCTTCATGAGGAGTTTCAGCCGCACCAACACCCATACTTATAGTAACAGGATATCTATTTTTAATTGACCTTTGAATTCTTAAATGATCTTCTTCATTTATACCATTAGTAATCGCTAACATATTGTCAAACCGAGTAAAGAAAACTAGACCCTTTTTAGTAGCAAATTGTTTTTGTATATCTGCAAATAATTCAGCTTGTAAAATTTGAAGGTCAGATTCATTCCTGGGTTTTGGAGTCACAGTCCAGGGACCATAATTATCAATTTGTATTAATGTCATTTGAATCATATTATTCACCATTATTTAGTATATAATTATTAATACTATATAATAATTTTACATAATTAAAAAAACACAAAAATTATAAATAATAATAAATTATTTTTATTTTTTTAAATCAAGGATAAATTTAGCTAAATCTATTTTAATATCTAAAGATTTCATCATAATATTAGTAACACCTACATTAGGAACAATATTTTTAAGATTATCTACTAAATCCTTATCCTGATTATCTATAACTAAGTAGTCAACAAAGTCTTTATACATTTCCCCAATTCCAATAGGAGAAATTTCATAACCTAATGCATTCATAAATTTTCCTGCAGGACCACTAACAGGTTCAGTGCCAACAATTGGAGAGACCGCAACAACAAATTTATTTTTTAAAGCCTCTTTTACCCCTTCAATAGATAAAATAGGCATTATAGAAGTTATTGGATTTGACGGACCCAAAATTACCATATCAGATTCTTCAATAGTTTGTATAAGTTGGTTTGAAGGAGGTACATTAGAATATACAACATCTAAAACTTCAGGTTCACACTGTTTATCGATTAGAAAATCATGAAAATCCAATTCTCCAATATCAGTAACAATTTTAATATCAGAATCAACATCACTCATAGGTATAATTTTAGATTTAATATTTAAGTTATTTTTTTGAATCTCTACAATTTCAGATAAAGTGTATCCTTCAGATAAGCGTATAGTTTTTTCAATCTTAGTTGCCCTATCTCTATCACCAATTCTAAGAGGTTCAGGACAACCTATTTCCTCAATAAATTTATGTTTAATAAAAGTATCACTTTTAATGCTATGCCAGAATTCTACATTGATGATATCTGATAATGTATAATGTATAACATCAATATCTCCACTAACATATACCCCAGAAAAATAATTATTTTCTACAGTATTCACAATAATACTTAAATCTTCACTGTCAAGAACTTCTTTTAATCCTTGAATTAATTTTGGAGTTCCAGTACCTCCACTTAATACGCAAATCATAATATTCACTTTATTAAAATTAGTATTTTATCTTAAATTTTAAAATATAAAAAATTATTAAAAAAAAAATTATTTTCTAAAAACATCAAATTCCTTAGGACGTAATAATGGACTAATAGTACTATCAGGATTTCTTAAATTATTAAATGCTTTAAATCCTCTAACGATAACTATAGGTAAACCTTCATCCGCTTGACCTTGAATTAATGATGCTGCAGCTGCAAGTTCATCAGCAGTTGCTACCTCAGTTGTTTGAAGTTCTCTACCATAAAGATCCTTTTCACCTTGTCTTTTCCACAAGGGGTCAATACCAGAGCATCCAAGTGCCACTCCAACAGCACCTACACGGAAGGCTCTTCCTTGAGTGTCTGTAATGATAATTGCAAGATTTTTACCTGATGCTTCTTCTAATTCTTCTCTAATTCTTCTTGCAGACAAATCTGAATTTTCAGGAATAGGAGTCGCAAGGCCATCATCTACATTAGATTCATCTATTCCGGAATTTGCACAAACAAATCCTTGTTTAGTTTCAGTTATAATAAAATCAGGTCCGACTTCAACTACTTCTCGTGCTTCTTGAATAATTGCTTCAACTAATTTTGAATCTTTTTGGGATTTTTTAGCAAAAATAATTGCATCATCAGATGGTAAAATATCACCAAGTTTAATAAAATTTCCTTCCGCTTTTGAAATTAATGTTTCAGCGATTAATATGATGTCTCCATCTTCAAGAGTTTGATTTTCCCTTTTTAACGCATCTAGAATTAAATTTGCTATATTATCCCCTTCCTGAACAAGAGGTATTCCCTGAAGTCCAAATAATTCTAAACTCATTATATCACAATAAATAATTAAATAAATTAAAATAAAAATTAAATATCAGGATTGTAAGCAACGGTTTTCCACTGTCCATCAAATACAGATGCAACAGAGTTTACAGGGTTTTCAAATTCTTTAAATTCACCTTGGTCAAATATATAATGAGCAGCATCTTCACTATTTAATGCTTTAAATTCAAGAAGATGAGGTTCTTGACATTCATATACAGAAATATAAGCTGCAGAGCCATATTCTAATTTTTCAACCCGTAATTTAGAGTCGGTTACGATTCCAATATAAGCCTCATATTTATCTTCAGTAGAATCTGAAGTGACAACCCCTGCAATTCTAGGAGTATTATAATCATCTTTTTCATAATCCATTGTAAGTAAAGAATATGCAAGAGCATCTCTAATATTCATACCCACACTAATTTTATCTGCAATAATATCCGTATGAGAACCATTAGATACAATGATTAAATCATCAACAATCCTTATACAATTATATGCAATATATGCATTTTCAAAAATATCAGTTTCAAAACCTTCCTTTGGAATAATAGCAGCTTCATTATCAAAAAGTTTCACTTGTCTATTTGGAAAATGTCTGCTTGAAACTCTATATGCAACAAAAGGTTTACCTTCTGTGTTCATTCCTAATGCTAAAATTCTACCTAAATACATCTTAACCCTCCAAAAAAATAATAAATTAATCAAGCCCCTCATTGATTAGGCTTTCTTACTGCTTGATTTGGCGACATTCCACTTGGAGTTGTAATCTCAATAGACTTATCCTTATTATTAACAGTAATTTGTCCCTGATCAATTACTCTGGCGTGAATAGCGATAGCATCATCCTGAATTAAATAAGACATATCCTTTCCATTGACAATAACATGTTGTAGACCATCTACAGGAATAATATAATATTCAGAATTCCCTGATGTATCTGTTACATTAGGTTTTCCAGTAGCATCAGAAGTCTGATGAGAATTTGCATCAGTAGCTGTACCTGCAAAACTACTTGTTACAATTATAAATATTAAAATTGTAAATAAAATATCAATAAAAGGTACAAGATTAATATTAACATTATCTTTTTTTAATTTTTCCCTTCTTGATTTAATATCTAAACTCATTTTATCACAAAATTTAATTATTGTTTAAGTTTACTTTCGACTATCTCAGAACCTACGTTACACATCTCTAAAATAATATTGCTTATACTCTTTTCCAACATACTTGGTTTAAATGATATTTGTATATTAGCATTAGGTTCTGATATTTCACGAACATTAACAACACCTTCACCCTCTTTTAATGAATTAATTACACAAGGTAAATTTTCATTAACATTAATTTTTGCTACAGCATAATTCCAGTTAGTCATTTTAGTAGCAAGTTCAATTTTATCCATTTCCCTTTCAATTAATGTTTTAATATAAGTCATAATAGGAAGTAAAACAATTGCTACAAATAACCCGGAAATGGTAGTGATTAACGCAGTATAAATACCCTCTGCCATAGCTGAAGGACTAGGATCAACACCTAATGATTTAAATGTAATCCATATACCAATAACAGTACCAATCAAACCTAAAAAGGGGGCAATTTCAATAATTGTTTTTAAAGTCTCCAATCCTTTAGTCATTTTACCTGTTTCGACAATAAAAATCTGTTCCATACTTTCTTCTACTTCAGTTTTATTTTTATAACCAATTTTTAAAGCTTCAGAAATTATTCTTGAAACAGGATTTTGATAAGGACTAATTTCTTTTAAAGCCTCAATAGCACCACCTCTTTCCATAGCAACAGACACTATACCCATTATTTCAGTAGCATCAACATTACTAATACGGCGAAGGTATCTTATTTTCTGAATTGAAAGTATGAACCCATATATTCCAATAAAAGTAATTATGTAGGTAATAATTCCTCCATTTCTAAAGAAATCTGCTATACCTGATAAAAAACCATTAAATATTTCGAAAATCATATTTTTCCTCGCTTAATGATTAAATAGTAATTATAATAAAATATAGTTTTGAAAAAATAATTCTTCAAAAAATATATATTTTAAGTATAGTTTTATTAATTTAAATATATTTCTTTATTAAGAAGATTTTTATTAAATTTATTAGATTATTAAAAATAATAAAATTAGATTAAAAAGATTTTTCATAATAGATAAATAAAATAGTTCAAAAACCCTACTTGATTTTAATTTGTAAAAAATATTCTAACACATATAATACTCAATTAATTTATAATTATGAGGCAAAAATTAATAAATTTCTAAGGATATAAAACACTACTTATTTTTCATCTTATCTACCGTAGCCCAACTACGCCTTACAAAATCAGGAAGTTCCTCATATTGAAAATTAGATAAAAATGCTTTGGTTTTTGGGTCACTTGGATAACCCGAACCAATACCCCCCATATTAATATATTCTTTATTAATTTTTTCAACAATTAAATCCCTGTTAAATTTGGCAATAATTGAAGCAGCAGCAACTTGAATATGATTATCATCTGCTTTATGTTCTGCAATAACTTTTATATTATCCCCTACGATTTTTTGAACTTCATTTTGAAAACGTGTAGGTTTAACATCTACAGCATCAATAATAACTTTTTCCGGTTGTAATTTTTTGATAAGTTGAACCATTCCCCTTTTTTCAATGTCATTAAGATTTACACCTTCAGCTCTAAGTTTATCAATTTCCTGAGCACTTATAATAACCATATCATGTTCAAACATTTTTGTTAACTTACGTGCAAGAATTAATCTCCTTTTAGGAGTTATTTTTTTAGAATCCTTAACCCCCATTCTCTCAAGAATTTTATTTTTACTTTCAGGTATGATAATACCACCAATTACCATAGGACCAAGAACTGGCCCTCTACCTGCTTCATCAACACCCATAATATCCATATAATAACCTTAAAAAAATTGTTAAATTTAAAGAATGATATTTAATGATTAAACTTTAAAAAAAATGAGACAAATAATAAATTAAAATAAATAAAATTTATAAAAAAATTTAACTAAAAATTGAAAAAAAATATATTAAAATAGAAAAAATAAAAAACTATTTCATAGCTTTAAGACGAACTTCTGGTTCTAAAGCTAATGGTTCTGCAGCAACAATAGCTGTACCTTTAGCCACAACAGTCATAGGATCATCTGAAATTGTAACTGGTATTTCAATTTCATCATATATTCTTTCCTTAAGACCACGTAATCTTGAAGATCCTCCAACAGCTACAGTATTTTTATAAACTCCCATAATTAAGTCTGGAGACATTCTTTCCAATATAATGTTTAATCCATCAAGAATATTTTGAATTACAAATTCAACTGCATCTGCAACGAGCATAGAATCAATAACAACTTTTTTAGGCCTATTAGTTTCTAAAGATTTACCTATAACTTCTACAGATAAATTTTCTAAGGTTTGACTACAGTGAACCATACCTACTTCCATTTTTGCATTTTCTGCATCATGTATACCAATTGCAACATTATACTTTTCAGCAATTAAATCTACAATTCTATTATCAATATCGTCTCCACCATATCTTACAGTTTCAATATCAGTTATTCCACCAAGAGAAATAACTACTAAATCTGTAGATCCTGCACCTAAATCAATAATCATTGTACCATGAGGTTCAGCAATAGGTAATCCTGCACCAATAGCTGCTGCTAATCCTTCACTAATAACAATAACTTCACTTGCTCCAGCTTTTCTTCCAATTTCTTCAGCAGCATTCTTTTCTACTTCAGAAGAATCTCCAGGAATTCCTATAACAATTCTTCCAACAGTTTCATCATCATTAATACCTATTTGAATTGCTCTTATAAGTAAAGATTGTGCTTGTATAATATTTTCAATAACTCCTTTTTTAAGAGGTCTAACAGCAATAATATCCTCAGGGGTTCTTCCTAACATTCTTTTAGCTTCTTCACCAACAGCTAAAATAGATGAATGGTCATCTTTTTTAACAGCAACAACAGATGGAATTTGGTATAAATCAAATTTATCTCCAGATGGTTTAGCGATTACGGTATTCAATGTACCTAAATCAATTCCTAAACTATTACGAACAACGGATTGTTGAGGTTTCTCGTTATCATCATTATCTCCAAAAATGCTCATTTATAATCCTCCATATCAATATTTTTAAAATCTATTACAAAAATTTTATTTGACACAGTAATCTTTTGAACTTTTTCTATATCTTTATCTTCATCAACAGATATAAGAATTGTTTTTAAAACAACATCACTCATTTTAAATAAAGGAGCAAATGTGTTTTTTAAAAATTTAGGTAATGTAAATCTAGTGTTAATATCTGTTTCAATATAACCAGTAGTCTGATCATCTAATAAAATACCAAATTGAACTCGTTCCCTTTCAATTTTAGAAACAGCTTTACGAATAGTATCTTCAGGGCCAACTAAAACCATTAAATTTTGTTTTTCTTTAATATAAAATGGAGAAATTTGGATTAATGCCCCTCCACCTTCTTTACACTCGTAACAAAATCTTTTAATAATAGAGGAAATACCATACAACATGATAAAATCAAATTTCTTATTGACTTTATCCTCTTTTAAAGTTACGTGTTCACGAAATAGTATTTTAACGCTATCTCTTGATGAGATAGCATCATATGCTATATCATCAATTAAAGCATCATTTCCAGCCATCACACACCATAACTTATCAGGAGATGAATCACCCGCATCCTTATCATTAGAGACTTTAGCGGCTTGTCTTAAGGCTCGAATACTATCTTCAATCATAATACACACTCAAATAATTTTAAAGTTACTTTTGACAAATTTACATAAACATTAAAGTATTTACCTAATTTATAAAAAAATTAAAGTATTAAAATACAAAGTCTTCAATAGACTATTATATAATTATAATTGTATAATATTATATATATTTATTCATAATTAATAATATATTTTAAAATATATTATAATTTTCCATGATTAATCAATAAAGTATCAAATAATAATTAAAATGATATGGTTAAGTAATTTATGTTTAATTTAACTAATTTTCAAAAAAATAATTTGAAATAAACTATATTTGAAAAATATATAATAATATATTTCTCTATTTGTAATTTAAAAATTTAAAATCAAAGAAAAAAATAATAAAAATTATTCTAAATATTATAAACCAATCTAAATTTTTTAGTGATAAAATGAATTTTTAAGAAATCATCTTTTTTATGAATTCAGATATATAAAAGATATTATTTAAGTTTAAAAGTATATAAACTAAAATATGAAAAAGCAAATTAATAAATGAAAATTAAAATAAAGAAATTGTTTAAAAAATAAATACAATTTTAAATTAAAAATTATTTAAAAATATTAATAAATATCATTTAAGAGAAATATAATTTTAAATATCAAATATTTTAATTTGTAAGTAGTAAAAATAATATAATATTTAAAAAGACATTTAAGAAGGAGTCAATATGAAAGAACAGAAAACAAACATAGGACATTTCATAGGTATACCTGATGTAATTTCACTATTAAATTTAACATCAGGTTTTTTATCCATAATATTTGCTATAAATAATAACCTGAAAGTAGCAGCATTACTTATAATTTTGGCTATGATTTTTGACTCAATTGATGGATGGACAGCGAGAAAAGTTGGTAAAAATGATCAATATGGTTTTGGAAAGAATATTGATTCCTTATCTGATGCAGTTTCATTTGGTACAGCTCCTGCAATTTTATTTTATATGATAGGTAAAACATATAATGCTAATTTAGAAATTCCGATACTATTAACAAGTTTACTTATGCTAATATGTGGAATATTAAGATTAACTCGTTATAATGTAATATGTGATTTAATCGATTATAAAGGATTTATTGGATTTCCTATTCCAGGGATTGGATTTATATTATCTACATTCTATTTAACTGGCCTTTATAATATTTATCTTAGTATGATTATAATGATAATAGTATCATTACTTATGATAAGTAATATAAAATATCCTAAATTTTCAAATATGAAAGTATTAGGTTTTGCACTGTTAATGATTGTATTAATGATAATAAACTGGCCCGTATATAATAATATTAGTATACCTGCAGTTATTCTTCTTTTAATTACACTATACTATTTGATAAGGAATATATTCTAATTCTAACTCTTCAAGTAATTATAAAATTGTGAAATCTAATTACATGACTACTTTTACCAACTTATTGTTGTTTTAAAAATAGGGTTTGGTAAAAGATGAATGATAAGAGAAAGCCTGCAAGAACATTAAAACCTATTAATTATAAAGAAAAAGAAAATTCTAAAGATAAATTTAAATTAAAATCTATAATTAAAAGATTAAGTAATTTTTTTGAAATTGCAGAAGATAATAGAAATAAAGATGAAAATAAAAATTTAAAACAAAGCTATAAAGAGTATAATGATTTTAAATATGAAAATTTCATTAAAGATAAATATCCTAGTAATGGTACCCAACTATCTAAACCATCTGATAATAAAAGATTTTATGAAAAAGAAATCGACTATAATAAAACAAAAACATCACATGAAAAAGATTTAATCTATTCTAAAATAAATAAAGTTAGTAATATTAAAAACCAGCAAAATAATGATTTAATTAATAAAGAAAAATTAAATGAATTAAGCTACCCTCGATTAAAAAAAGAAAAAAGAAATCTTAAAAATAAATCTCCTCTCAAATCAATTCAATCTAAAATTGAAGAATATGAGAAAACCGGACATTTTGGTTTTAATTTAACAAAATATGAAAAAAATAAAATGGGAATTATAATATTCTTTATACTTTTTATCATCATAATCGGAGGGTCATACTATTTTTTTATATATGAACCTAATTTAAAGGAATTAAATAAAGGAAAAATTACTAAACTAGATGAAGTAAACTTATTATTTAAAGGACCTCTAACAAGTTCCCAAGAAGCAATTATTTTAGAAGATAAAATTAATAAATGTAATAGCAAAGTGGAACTAGAGGAAATAGATGTTTTAAGACCTGCAACTAATCATTGGAAAGATTATCATTTGAAAAAAATCAATGATAGCTGTGATAGTGGAGGTCGTGTAATGATAAGCTCTACTATAGCAAATAAAAAAAATATTATAAGTGTAGATGAGGCTAAAAGAGTTGTTTTAGATAATGACGGATATGTTCTATCAAATATTGAGTTTGAAAAACCAAATACTGTAGCAGTACCTATTCAAGTTTCTAGACTTCAAGCATGTAATGGACTTATTAAAACTGGTAGCAAAATTGACATATATTGTGTAAATAACACAGAACTCCAAACTAATGAAAATACAAATAATATTACAAATAACTCTATAAATTATAATAATACTCTTCAAACTAATAATACAAATCAAAACCCCTATATTTTCAATAATGAGATTAGTAGTAATCTAACTAATGAATCTTCAATAAGAGGATGTACTGTACTTGCAATAATAAGATCTAAAGAAAGTGGAACAATAAATACTGAAATAAGTCAAAGTAAATCATTAAATAATGATAAAAGAAATAAATCATATGAAAATGATTATACCTACAGTAACGATGTTTTAGAAGATTTAAAAACATATGCTATAGAGGATTATAATGGAGATTTAACTGAAGAATCATTAAATGAATATGGAATAAAACTATCTGAATATGAAAGAGAATCTAATCTGGGAGATTTAAATTGTGAATATTTAATATTAATTGAAATGCCAAGAGAAGATGTGCAATATACATTAAACAATATGAATAATATAATCCTAACTATACCAACCCAAGAGGGACCTGACTGGATGATTAAAGAAATAAAAGAAAATAATAATGTTAAAAACAATACCGAAGAATTTAAAATTTTATAAAAGTATATTAGAACATATAAATTGTTTTAATATCTTTAATAAAATTTATAAATCTAAAAATTTTATTAAAATATAATAAAAATAAAAAATAACTAATTAATATTTTAAAAAAAAATATTTGATAAAACTTAATAATATTTTAAAAAAAAATATTTGATAAAACTTAATTTAAAAGAGTTAAATGGTTATAATAACTTATTAAATCGGAGGCTAATCATGGATGTAAATGAAAAATATTTTTCAAATATAAACTCAAGAGAAAGAGCAATTTTTGAAGGCGCTATTACAATGGGAGCTTTATTTCACCAATTTATTGGAACTCCTATAAATAAAGAATCTGCGCCAAGTTTAGAAAAAGCAATGAAAGAATCACTTGAACTTCAACCTGCCATTGAAAAAGTAGATGCAAAAATAGATTTAGATAGATTAAATTCCACATTAAGTACTTTCGAATACACTTCATTAAATGGAGATATGCTTGATATAAAAATCTATACAAAAGTAGATAATGTAACTGCAATTATTCGAATAGAATTTATTGAAGAGTTAAACTATCCTTTAATGTATGTTGAAGATATTCAAGAAGAATAAAATTTATTTTATAATATCTAAAAAAACATTAAAAAAAAAACTAAAATTAAGTTTGTTCATAATACTTAAAGACCCTAATCTTTAGACTCTTCCTGAACAATAGAATTTAAACTATGAGAAACATCCTCAGACTCATCTTTAGATTCATTATTAAAAGTTATATCAGTATTTAAGTTAATTTTAGCTTTCTCTTGAACAAAAACATTATGATTATCCTTGGTATTTGGTTTTTGTAAATCCTTTTGAGTTTCATTAGTACTTTTATTATCCATTGATTGGGTATTAACTTCCTGATTAGATTTATTTTGATTATTTACATTAGAAATATGTGAATCATTATTTAAATTATTAGGAATTTGTGCATTTTTATTTGAATGGTTACCAATAATTTTACCAATTAACCAAGCAACAACATATACAGGTGCCGTGAAAATTAAAGCCATAATTATTGAAACAAAAATATCAATAAATTCTAAATGGCCATATTGAGAGTTAAGTACAGAACATGTCAAAATTATCCAAGATATAAACCATACCAAAGAAATTAATTTTCCTTTAGAAATTCTATATAATCCTGTTACTGCATCAGATTTATATAAAAATATTTTTAAAAGTGGATTTATTTCATAATAATTATTAACTCTAGGTGATTTTGAAGAATTAATATTAACCCTATGTGATTTTGAGCAGTTATTATTTTCATAATTTTTATTTTGATTTATCACACTATTATTAGATTTAAGATTAAATCGTTTATCTGTCTTTAAATCTATTTTAGTTTTTTGCCTCTCTGAGTTCTCGGTTGAAAAATTATATTGTGTTAATTCTTCTAAAATTGTCATTTTATTAGGAGTTAATCTGACATTAAATACCTTATGACAATCATGACACATAATAGCATTTTCATTAACACCCTTATCTTTAGCAAGACGTGCAGCACTTTCAAATGTCAAAATTATACCGCAATTAGGACAAGTTGCTTGGAAATTCATTAAATTATCAATAATATCTTTATCTTTTTCTTGATTCATATTTATTCCCCCTTACTTAATCAAAGAATTAAAAAAATATTTTTATTAACGTTTCAAATATGATTAAATTATTAATTATTAAATTAGACATATTATAATACATTTAATTAATATATAATATATTTAATTAGATATAATATTTAAACACTGTTAGCAATAATCTTTAAATCATTAAGAAAATCATTAATATTATCTAAGGTAACATGGTTCATAAGAATTATACGAATAGCTTTTGGATAAGATGAAACAGAAACACTCCAATTTTTTTCTTCTAAAAGTTCAGCTAAAGAATTAGTGTCTATATTAGGATGATTAAATGCGATTATATTAAGTTCTGGTTCTACAACTAGTTCATAACCTATTTTTAAAAGTCCTTCTTTTAATACTTTAGTTTTCTCCATAGCTTCTAATGCTAATTTAGTATAACCCTCTTTTCCCATATACTCCATAACAGCATAAGTTGCAGCAGCAGATGCTCCACTACGAGTTCCTACAATAGTAGATTGAGATTTTTTTGTAAGATATGGAGATGCAACTTCCATAACCTCTAAATACTTTTTATCCCTAAATAAAATACAACCTGAAGGAATAGTAGAAAGACCCATTTTATGAGGATCTATTGTCATTGAAGAGACTCCTTCAAGAGAAAAATCAAAATGAGGAAAATTATAACCAGATTCTTTCAAAAATGGAAGGATGAATCCTCCAAAAGCAGCATCAATATGAAGAAATATATCGTGTTTTTGAGCAATATCTGCAATTTCTTCGATAGGATCAACTAAACCTAATTCTGTTGTACCTGCAATTGCAACAATAGCTATAGTATTTTCTGTAATTTTACTTTCCAATGAATTTACATCTATCTTAAAATTATCCATATCTGCATTAATTAATTTTATGTTAAATATATCCTCTGCTTTCTTAAATGAAAAATGAGATGATTTAGGAACAATTACTTCAGCATGGTCAATATTTTTATAATCTCTAGCATAATTACGAGCTGCTCTCATTGCCATAAGGTTAGCTTCTGTACCTCCAGTAACAATATGACCATAAGGATTATCGATTGAAAGTAAAGACCCTATATTTTTTATTGCATAATCTTCAATAAGTTTAGTACCTTTAAATAAACCAGGGTCTCCAAGATTAGAACTAATAAACTTATTAAATGCTAATTTAGAAATAGCATCTGATTCTGTACACATTGAACCAAGAATCCTACCATCTGAATAAAAAAGGTCTTTTTGTTGGTACTTATCTAAGATTTTAAAAATTTCATCTTTAGATTTAGGTTTATCGTCCATAAAACCACCTAAAAGGATAATAATAAAATAATAATAATAAATAAATAATTAATATAAAAAAGTATAATCAATAAAAAAATGATTTAAAAAGAATGAATATTTAAAATTTTTCTAAAAAAATAAAATTAAAAAAAAATAAGAGAACAAAATTATTTGTTTAATTGTTCTCTAGCAGCATCAAGAATTAACTTTTGTTCTGCTTTAGCAACTGTTTTTCTAACATCACTAATAGCATCAGCATTTGAAGAAACACTAGTAATTCCAAAGCCTACTAATTTTTCAACAATACGTGGAACACTTCCTGCTTGACCACAAATACTGCAAGTAACACCATTTTCAACACATATTTTAATTGTTCTTTCAATTAATTTCATAACCGCTGGGTGTTCCTCTTTATAGTTTTTAGCAGTAAATTCATTGTTTCTGTCAATAGCTAAAGTATATTGTGTTAAGTCATTAGTTCCAAGACTTACAAAATCAAGACCTTCTGCAATATAATCTTCAATTATTAAAGCTGCTGCTGGGGTTTCTACCATCATTCCAAATTCAACATCTTTATGTGGAATAAGACCTACATCCGCACATAATTCTTTTGCTTTTTTAAGTTCAGCAACATTTTGAGATAGAGGTATCATAATACCTACATTAGTATAACCCTTCTCATGAAGTTTTTTAATTGCTTTAAATTCACATTGAATAAGTTCTGGCTCATCTAATTCTCTTCTGATTCCTCTCCAACCTAACATAGGATTGTGTTCAATAGGTTCATTTTCTCCACCTTCCATAGTTACAAATTCATCAGTTGGAGCATCCATAGTCCTATACCATACTGGTCTTGGATAAAATTCATCAGCTACTTTAATAATACCATTTATTAATTCTGATATAAGTTCATCTTCTTTACCATCATCAATGAACTTTTTCGGATGTGCACCAAGCCCTAACATCATATGTTCAGCTCGAAGTAAACCTACACCATCAGCACCAGTAGCTGCTGCTTTTTTCGCAGCTTCAGGCATACTTACATTAACTTTGACATCAGTAACCGTAATAATTGGTGCTGCTGCTTGAGATGTAGATGTTTCAGATTGACTAGATTGAGATTCTTCTGTTTTAATAAGACCTTCATATACTAAACCTTTTTTACCATCAACAGTTACTTCTTGAGAATCTTTTAAAGTAGAAGTTGCTTCACCAGTACCAACAACACAAGGAATTCCAAGTTCTCTTGAAATAATAGATGCATGACAAGTTACTCCTCCTTCATCAGTAACAATTCCTGCAGATTTTTTCATTGCTGGAACCATATCCGGAGTAGTCATAGCAGTAACCATTATGTCTCCATCTTCGATTTTATCAAGTTCATCTAAATCAAAAATAACTTTAACAGAACCTGCTGCCATACCTGGACTTGCACCTAAACCTTTAACAATAACATCTAAATCCGTAGCATTATCAGATGAAGTAGGCTCATCAACATTATCTAATGTAGTAATAGGACGAGCTTGTAACAAGTAAAGTCTGCCTTTTTGCATAGCCCATTCAGTATCCATAGGTTTTTTATATAAATCTTCGATGGTTTTTGCCATATCGAGTAATTTTTTTAAATCCTCATCCGATAAAACTCTCTCATTACGTTTTTCTTCTGGAACTTCAACTTTTAAACTAGTTCCTTTATCATCATTAATATACATGAATTTTTTATCACTAACAGTGAGAGTTTCTATTTTACCAGATTTCTTATCAACATCATAATGGTCTGGTGTAACATCACCTGAAACAACTGATTCTCCAAGTCCCCAAGAACCTTCAATCATTGCAACTTCTTCACCAGTTGAAGGATTGACAGTAAACATTACTCCTGCTTTTTCAGCTTGAACCATTTGTTGGACACAAACAGCAATATAAACTTTTTCATGATCAAAATCATTTTCTTCTCTGTAGAAAATAGCCCTTGCTTCAAATAAAGAAGCCCAAACTTTTTGAACATATTCTAATACTTGGTCTACACCTTTTACATGTAAATAAGTATCTTGTTGACCTGCAAATGATGCATCAGGTAAATCTTCTGCAGTAGCAGATGACCTTACAGCTACATCTGCATCATCTTCATCCACAGATTGAGATAATTGATTGTATGCCTCTACAATCATAGTTTCAATATCTTGAGGCATTTTAGTGTTAATAATAATTTCTTTTATTTTATCTGAAGCCTCTTGAAGAGCTTTAGTATCATTAACATCAGTATTTTTAAGTATATCCATAATATTTGTATTAATTTCAGTGTCACTCATGAATTTTTCATAAGTTTCAGATGTGATAACAAAACCTGGAGGTACAGGAATACCTGCTTGGGTTAACTCACCTAAGTTAGCACCTTTTCCTCCAGCAATATCAATGTCATCTTTACTTATTTTTTCAAACTTTGCAACAAACATTGGCTTTTCCCTCTTTTAAATAATTATTTTGGAAAATAACTTTTAAAATATTCAATGAAGTATAAAAATTGTACTTTGAGAATCTGTTTTAAAATTCAAAAGAAGTCATACAAATATTAGAACTATGATGTAAAAAAAAGTAAGATATTTTAAATTTTAAAACTATTTAAAAAAATTTAAAAACTAAAAAATATCTTTAATAAATTTTTACAACATTGTTTAGTTAAATATTGTAGAAAAAACAGAATCATACAAATTTTAACTAAATGAATAATACTAAATTAAGAATTTAAATTAATTTATAAAACTAATTCATTACCTTTATCAACGATAATTCTAGTTCTAGCAGGTAATTTCATAGAAGCTCTTTTTAAAGCTGTTTTAGCATCAATAAAGTTTGTTTTATTACAGTCAATAGTAATAACTCTTTGACCACGTTTAACAATTGCTTCCACACTAACTGCTTTACCAAAAGCATTTCTCATACCACTTTGAACCCTATCTGCACCTGCACCAGTTGCCATAGGATTTTCTCTTACAATTTGATGAGGGTAAGTTCTGATTTTCAAATGATAACCATACCTACCTGCTTTTCTTTGCATAAATCTGTTAGCTGCAATCCTTGCAGCCTCTAATGAGTTGTGAGTAATTTCAGCATTTTCTTTAACAGCTAAAGAAAGAGAAATTGGAAACTCATCTTTTAAATTACCCATATCATATTGAACTATTCTTGAATTAGGGGTTTTTCTAATATATTCTCTTCTTGAATAAGCACGAACCATAATAATCCTCCCATTAATTTTTTATATAAATAAACTTCTAATTATTAATGATAAATAGCTATAAATAAGCTATATAAAATTTAAGTAAAAAATTATAAATAAAATATTTACCTATGAAATAGTAATTAGATAGAATAATAATTTATTTTTAATTAACAATTAATAAATGTTATTATAAAATTAGATAATATCATAAAAATAATATTGATTATATAATATATAATTATTAAGGATAAGTGTTATACTTAAAAAATCTGTCAATGACTTAAAATCTTACAAAATCCTGTTTAAAATTTATTAACTTTTATAAAACATATAATGATAAAAAATAAAAAGAATTTAAGATAAAATAAAAAAATATAATAAAAACTAAGGTAATATACACTAATTTAAAATATTAAGACAAAATTTAAAATTTAAAATTTAAAAATGCTTAAAATACACATTTAAATTTTTAAAAAAATAAAAAATAAAAAACATTAAGAATAATTATTTTACACAATAAAAAAAAAAGGCTAATTATGAAAATTGAATCAAATCTTAAAATAAAATACAACAAAAAAGAATTTGCAAATATAAGTTTTAAAACTCTAAAAATAGATAATGAAGGATTTGTTAAATCTCAACTAAATGATAATGTTATAGATTTTGAAATAAATAGTAATTCAATTGGAACTTTTTTAAATACTACTGATGATCTTATTGCAAATGAAATTTTAGTTGAGGAAATTCTACAGAGTCAAATAAAGGATCATGCAAAATAAAGAAAAAACTTCATTATAAAATAATAAATTAAAAAAATTAAAAAAAATTTCCATTATGAAAAAACTGTAAAAATAAAAAAATCTAATATGTTAAAATAAAGCTTGAAAATAGATAATATGCTAAAAATGAAAAATATATTCTATAAAAAAAAATATAATTTAATATAAATTATTAAAATTCAATAATAAAATCTATTTGATATATATAATATTTAATAAAAATGAATTCATAAATTTTAAATAAAAATAGAAATATTGTAAGAAAATTAAAGAAATAATGATTATATAACTGTTTGAATAAAACAATAAAATTCTATATATTTATATACATAATTAAATAAAATTAAAGATTATGATTATTTAATTTTTTTAATTTGAGTGTAGGTCAAAATTAAAAAAATATTTTCTGAAAATATTTAGTAATAATTTGATTATTAAATAATATCATTTATATAATTACCCAGATGATACACTTATAAAATTAAAAAAAATAATAAGATCCTGAAAAGGATGGAGTAAATAATTATGAAATGTCATTATCATGAAGATAGAGAAAGTGCAAATAATTGTGCTATCTGTGGAAAACCAATTTGTTCTGAATGTGGTATGGAAATTGGTGGAAATATTTTATGTAAAGAATGTGTAAATGCTTTAATTAGCGATAATTTATCTCAAAAAGTTACACAAACACAAAATTATGAGAGCCCAGAAGAAATTGAAAGACCTGAATTTAGTCAAAGTGCGCCGGCAGGATATAAAGAAGCTCCAAATGTACATAGTCAAGGTGCAATATATCAAGAATCTCCATCTACATTCGCTAATGAAGGTACACAATATTACACAGAAGAAAATTTAGAAAATAAATATGAAAAATATTTAGATGATCTTTATTATGATGAACCTGAAAAACATGAGTATTCACTTAAAGAACAATTAGCTCGTGATAAAGATCTTGAGAGTATTGCTCCTGTTCATGAGGCTTATGAAGAATATATGCCTTCAAATAGTTATAACGAGTGGGTCCCTGAAAATAATAGGATGAATTCATCTATAAGAAGAACAAACTTCCATAGAATTCCATCTCGTCAACAATCAGAACCTTATAGTGCTGTAGATATTATACTTACAATTATACTTGTTATATTAATTTTATTAGTAATATTCTATATAATATACTTGTTTGTATTATCTTCTAGTTATCCAACTTTCCTTGATGCATTATTTGGATTATTTACTGATCCTGGAAAGTTATTTGGAAGTTTATTTGCAAAACCTTCCTAAATTTTTTATTTTATTCTTTTTTTGACTTATTTAACTTTTTTTTACATAATTGTTTTAGATATTATATGTTCAAATTCATCCTTCTTTACTCCTGAAAGCACAAATAGTTATCCTTTTGGTCAACTATCTGAACCATTAATATTTGTAATAATACTTCCCAAACATATTTAGAAAACTGTAAACTTAGTAATGGATGGAAAAGTACCGGTGCACCTTATATAAAAGCATTTGAAAATTCAATAGTCATGATTGTTAATTCTCCTACATTTTCTTATAATGAGGATTGTATTCAACAGAATGACGAACCAATGATATTATATAGAGATGATTTTAAAACGACAAATATAATATTCTTATTGATATTACCACTTCTTTAGTAGAATTCTCTGATTGGATTAATAACAAAAATCCGGAATATGAAATTATCAATGATACCTTTGTAAAAGGTGATTATATTATTAAATCGAAGACAAACTATTATTAAATATGAAATATGGTACCTTAATATTACATCAACAAAATAATAAAAATTAAAAAATATCAAAAACATATAAAAAGGAAAAAATATAGCAAGAATTTATAACTAATTAAATTTAAAAAAAAAGTAATATATAATAAGTAAATCTTAAAAAAAAAGTTGATTATAGTTGTTTACCAAATTTTCATTATAAATCATTTATAAATAGGTATAATAAAAGTTTAGTATTTACTATAAAAAGATAAAGATAGAAACTATTTTTCTAATCTTCATCTGCTTGTTCATCTTCACCAGTTTTCTTTTCAAAAGTGTCAACAAATTGAACCTTTTCAACATCCATGTTTTCCCAAATATCTTTTGCTATTCTAAATCTTGCAAGGGTAACATCCATATAAGGTTTTTGATCAAAACGGGTAATTTCATCTAATTTAATTTTTACAGTATCATCTTCAAAATCCACTTCAGTTTTATCAATATCCATATTTGGATATGCATAATGTAATTGGATCATACTTTTAACTTTTTCATTATCCTCTTCAACTATTTCAGCAACTTTAACATCATAAGTAAGATTTTTACCAGCTAATTCGTGATTAAAATCAAGTTTTACTCTTCCTCCACTGACAGTTAAAACTTTAGCATTTTGACCTTCAGAGGTAGTTCTCATACCAGGTACAGGTTTTATACCTTGTTTTTTAAATTCTTTCATAGGAACTAACTGAATTAAGTTGGAATTTCTTTCTCCAAAACCTTTTTCTGGAGTTACTTTAACTTCTTTTTCATCTCCTTCTTTTAATCCAACAATTGCTTCTTCAATAGCAGGTAATAAATGATTTCCACCAACGACTATTGGTATTGGAGCATATTCTTTATTTTCAACAAGAATTCCTGCTTCTTCTGCTACATCTTTATAGGTTGTATCAAAAACATCTCCAGTTTCATCAATTTTACCTGTAAAATTAATTTTAACAAAATCTCCATTTTCTATTGGCATAATATTAATCTCCTATTAGTTATTCTATTTTTAAATTCATTTAATACATCTTCATTTTTATAATCTAAGATGCGTAGAGTATAAGGATATTTTTCAATATAATTGAATATTATATCTTTATTAATATTAGCTTCTAATATACTTAAAATCCTATTTTTATAATTTGAAGAAAATCCATAAGAAATAGAATTTGACAATTCTTCTAAGGTCTCAAAAGGATTTACTTCACGAATTTCAATTAATTTTGAAGCTAACTTATCATCAAATAAGTTTAAAGAGGATAATTGATCAAAAGATAAATTATTTGCATTGTCCAAAATAGTTTCCACATCTCGAATCATATGTAATGGTCCATGAGATAATTCCATGTCCCTTTTTAAGATTTTAATAGTTTCATCAGGCATCATATTTTGAACATTAGAAAAATTATTTTCTTCTACAGCTTTACGTATTAAAGTACCACTTACACCTTCAATTCTAGGAACAAATATAAATTTATCTTTAAAGTCAAAGCCTAATTTTTTTAAAGATTTTGAAAAAGATACAATTACATAATTATCTTCTTCTAATTTATCTTTCATTATAATTTCATTTGTATCCATATCAATAATTTTATAAGGTTTAGGTGCAATTCCATGACCTAATCTTATACGATTTAATATATCATCAAAACTTTCAAATGGATTATATCCTCGAGGAATAAAATCAGTATTTAAAGCCTGAAAGATCTTACATAAACATAAGGAGTATTGACCTGAACCCATTATACCCATAGGAGGACCTTCAATCACAATATCTGCACCAACATTTACTGCAATTTCGGCTCTTGAATATCTATGTAATATATAGGGTAGTCCTCTACCACTTCTTTCAAACAGTCCTGGGACTATAGCTACAAAAAGACCATTAGGTACTTTTTCTTTAGCTACTTTCATACAATGAAAATGACCATTATGTAAAGGATTATATTCAGTAAAATCTGCTATTAAAGGCATATGATTATTAGGATTATAATCATCAACTTCATCAGATAAATTATTAGATTGTGAAACTTTATAATCTTTCAAAAATGTCTTTCTATCATTTAGAATAATATCTTTTACATAATCATTTGAAAGCATAATATTATATTATGAAATAATATTTATATAATATTCTATTAAAAGATTATGTTATTTTAAAAAAAACTTAAAGAAAATGTCTATAATTTAAAAAAATAAAATTTTAAACAATGACAAATATATTGATTTAAAATAAAAAAATT
>JAEEGL012708324.1_pt1 | contig 22162 bp, 19 predicted proteins | sample 9134231 | NCBI WGS metagenome assembly JAEEGL01 (sample SAMN16246548, study PRJNA631951) | gut metagenome | biome: gut microbiome; feature: rumen; material: fiber-attached | host: Bos | place: Iran: Karaj | collected 2018-10 | reverse complement strand
CGGCCGCGGAAGCGGATGAACGGGGAGTTGTTGTCGAGGCCCCACACCGTGTCGCGGTATTCGGCGGGCTTGCCGCGGACGTCCGTCGTGATGACGCGGTCGTGGATGAGGTTGGTCGTCTTGGTGACGTTGCGCGAGAGGTCGAGCAGGAACGCCATCACGAGTTCGGAAACGGCGGCGGCGTTGCGCCCGAGGTTGTTGCAGACGATCACGCCCTGCTTCATCGCGCGGTCGAGGTCGATCACCGTCTTCACGCCGCCTCGGCAACAGACGATGATCTTCAGCTTCTTCGCCGCATCGAAGATCTCGGCGTCGATGGTGTCGTATTCGCAGACGAGGATTTCGACGTCGGCGACGCGGCGCTTGAGTTCGTCGCGTGGCATGACCTCGTGGTCGATGGCGTAGCCGGTGAATTCGAAATCGATCTTGTCGGCGAGGGGTTCAAGCATGGGGCGGACGAGTTCTGCCGTGGCGAGGGCCTTGTATTTCATTTGTCCTGTGCGGGGTGCGGGATTGAGGAAGGGGGCGGGGGGGGCGGAAGACGGGAAAGGTCCGCGTCCGTCCAGCCGAAGCGTTTGCGCAGCGTGGTTCGGAAGCCGGTCGCGGCATCGAGGACGAGGTTTCCGTGAAGGGAGTCGTCATGGTGAGGGGTGCGCCAGTCGCCGTAGTTCTCGGTGAGCGCCTCATCGTAGCGGCGGAGGACCTTGACCGTCAGGTATTCGAAGGGGACGTCGATGCAGTCGTCGAACCAGTCGCCCTCCAGATGGCCGCGGGCGATGTAACCGACGTGGGCCGGATAGATCGACCAGTTCTTGTGGGGCGTCTTCGCCAAGTCGCGGAACGGCCGTTCGCGCCATTCGTAAAGACCGTCGCTGCCGCCCAGCGCATGCCAGAGGACTTCGGCCACGAGCTTCTTGACGCGCTGGGAGAAGCCCTTCGGGCGGCGAAGAAAATGGAAGTAGCGGATGACGCGGGCGTTCCATCCGTGTTTCGAGAGACGCTTGCGCTCGCGGTCGTCGTCCGGATCGGGATCGACGGGCAGGACGTCCACGAACAGCCCGTAGTGCATCGGGAACCGCCGTTCCGCGAAGAAGGGCATGATGCCGGTCGTTCGGTCGTCGCAGATCTTCAGCAACGCTCCCGTCATGCCGGGAGTCGTTTTCGATGTCTGCATGAACAGGTGCGGGGGAAGTTCCGAGGGCAGGATTGCCTGAAGCCGTTCGTAATCGGGTCTCGGCATCATGATGTCGAGGTCGTCGTCCCACGGCACGAATCCGTGTTCCCTGCATGCCCCGATCATCGAGCCGCCGCACATGGACCATCGAAGCCCGTGTCGGGCGCAGATGCCCATCAGAACTTCGAGAATATCGAGCATTCGTTTCCAAGCCGCCTTTCGTTCGGCGGAAACGGAGATGCCGTTTCGGACTTCCGGTTCCAGAAAGCGGTTTTGTGCGTTCGGTTGTCCGGTCTCAGGCATCATGGTGGCTGCCAATTGGGAGCGAGGGCGAAAATCGACATCCGCTCGGTGCGGCGCTGCCGCGCCGGCGGGGCAGGGGGTGCGGTTCGTGGAAGAGGTTCGTGGTTTGATGTTGGAGCAGGAGTCCCGACGGGACTTCTCGTCGCGTCCGATGAACATTCCCGACCCTTTGTGCGTGCAACGCGGCCCAATCTACCGAAACCGGGGGGGAAAAGCAAGCAGAAATTCCGACGAACGCGCACGGTTGCACGGGGGCCTCCCTTGTGCTAGAATCCATCGCGTTTCCGCAACCATGCGCTCCGTTCCGCTTTTTCACGTTCCGTTCGTCCGCCTTCGCGGCGGCCGTCGCCCGCATTCCGGACGGGCCGTCGTCTTGCGTCTTGCGTCTTGCGTCCTGGATTCCGGGATTGCCCGGGACGGCGCTCTTCCACCGAAAGAAACGGGGGTCCGCCATGTCGCGTGAGGCCGATTCCGCCCTCCAGCTCCGAATCCTCCAGATCGGGTTCGTTCTCGCCTTCCTCGTGGCGGTTCTCTATGCCGTTCGAGGCATGATGTTCGGTTCGTATCGGACGACCAAGCTTGTCGCAGCGGGCATTCTGCTTCTTGCCGGCGTTCTGGCCTCGGACAAGAACTACATTCTCATCTGTCCTGTACTCAGCATGTATCCTTTGAAGATTCCGGGAACGCCCTTCAATGGCGCGGAGCTCGGGGCCATCCTTTGCGTTGGAGTCTGTTTCGTGCGCCTCGCCCTCCGACAGGATCGTCTCTCGACGTTCCGTTCTCCGGCGCTGCTCGCCTTGCCCTACTTTGCCTGGGTCGCCATAGCGTATATCCAGAACCCCGTCGGTTTTGCCATGTTCGGGGCCTCTTCCATCGGCGCCCGGTACTATTTTGACATCACTCTCGGGTTCATCCTGTTGTTTACGTTTTCCCGGTTCAGTCTTTCGGAAAGGCAGTGCAAGATTCTTTTCTATTGCCTATTCGCGATGTCGTTCCTCCAGGTCTACACGACGTGGCGCTCCATGCGGGGCGGCGAAGTAATGGACGAGATGGCGTTGCTGTTCGGAAACGGCGCCCAGAAGTATTATCTGGATCCGGTCGTCTTCGCCGTTCTGCTGTTGTTGTGCCGCCATTCCCTGTCCGACATTCTGTCGACTCCGTGGCGATTTCTTCTCGTCGGGGCTCTGACCGGTCTGGTCGTTTATTCCGGACGTCGAACCTATACGGGGTATGTGTTTCTGGCTCCGTTCTTCCTGATGTTGCTCCGTGGCAAGGAAAAGGTTGTGACTCTGCTGTGCGCAGGAATCGGTCTGGCCTTTCTCCTCCTTGTGGCGGCTGGTCAGGGGCGGGTCTATACTCTTCCCAAGTCCATTCAGCGCGCATTAAGTCCATTGCCCGGAAAGTGGGATGTGCGATTCGAGAATCTCGGAACGAAGGATCTTTTCCGTGAAAAGATGAAACAAATAGCCAAGGAGAAGGTCGCCGAAAATCCTCTGTTCGGCGAGGGGGGGCTGCGGATGGAATTTGAGGAAATGAACTGGATACATGCCCAGTATACGAGGACGCGCGGCGAATCCGGCATGGTGACCTCCCGCAACTGGCACAACAAGTTCTGGGGCATGTCCGCGGACTTCGGTCTTCCGGCCGGTGTGTTCTGGTATCTTTTTTCCATCGGTGTTGGATTGTTCATCTGGAAACATCGTTTTTTTTCCCGCAGTGGCGATTATCGAAGCGCCTTGATTCTCTATTACTCCCTGTTGCTTTTCTACGACCTCGTTTTCACAATGGGCGGTTCGGCGTCGACGCCCTTTCTCCGATGGCCTCAGTTCGCCTATTTGCTGGCCTTGTTGAACCCGTCGCCCGATCGCCAGAATCGTCCTTTGGGTCCGTCCGATTTCGAAGCGTTGCCGGCATAGTGTCTTTCCCATGACGCCCACGCAACGAATCCTGCTCAACACGGCGGCGTCCTACGGGCGATCGGTCGTTTCGATTGTCTTGGGACTGCTGAGCGGTCGGTGGATCCTCCAGGCGCTCGGGAGCGCCGACTATGGTGTGTTCGGAGCCGTGGGGGCGATCTTCTTCTTCATGACGACGTTCAACGGCGTCCTTCGCGGCTCGATCGCCCGGTTCTTCGCCTGGTCGATCGGTCGGGGCCGGCGGCTGCCGCCGGAGGAATCCCTTCGCGACATCCGCGCCTGGTTCAACGTTTCCCTCCGGATCCACGTTCTTGCGGCGATCGTTTTCGTGGCGATCCTCCTTCCGGTCGGGACGCATGTCGTCGGCCACTGGCTGCGGCTGCCTCCCGTTCGCATCCCCGCCGCCCAGATCGTCTTCCGCTGCTCCCTGGCGTCGGCGGCCATGATCATGGTCTCCGCCCCCTACTACGCCATGTATACCGCCCGGCAGCTGATCGCCGAACTTTCGCTCTTCTTTCTTGTCCAATCCTTTCTCCTCGCCGGCGTCGCCCGATGGCTTCTGCACGTTCCGGGCGATCGTGTCGTCGCCTACGCTCGAGCGCTCTGCGCGCTACATTGCGGAATTCCGGTGCTCGTCATGCTGTGGGCGCGATTCCGGTTTCCCGCCTGCCGGGTGCGCTTCCGCGGGGATCGCATCGGCGCGCGGGCCCGCGAACTGCTTTCGTTCGCCGGGTGGCAATTCTTCGGGAGTCTGTGCGCCGTAGGCCGTTCCCAGGGGCTGGCGATTCTCATTCGGCGTCATTTCCCCCTGGCCGACAACGCCGCCTTTTCCTATGCCGGCCAGGTGTCCGGCCATAGCGACGCGCTCTCCAAATCGCTCGCCAACGCGCTCGTCCCCGCCATCACGGACGCCGCGGGCGCCGAAGAGCGCCGCCGGGCCATCGATCTGGCCTTCCGCGCCTGCAAGTTCGGAACGCTGCTGGTCCTCCTCTTCGCGATTCCTCTTTCCATCGAGTGCAAGGAGGTCGTCCGCCTCTGGCTCCGGACGCCGCCCGAACACACCGCGATGCTGTGCACGTGCATGCTCCTGAGCCATACGGTGACGAAGCTTTCCCTCGGCCACATGGCGGCCGTTTCCGCGCATGGCCGGATCGCGCTCTACCAGGTCCTCGTCGGCCTGAGCCTTTTCCTCACGCTGCCTTGCGCCTGGGGGTTCGTGAAACTCGGATGGGGCATCGGCTCCATCGGCGCGGCGCTGCTTCTGCTCGCGACGGCAAGCACGCTCCTTCGCGTTGCCATCGCACGCGTCCTGCTTCGAATGTCTGTCCGCCGGTGGATTTCGCGAATCGTTCTTCCGCTGGCGCTGCTTTCGCTGGTGTCGGCGACAGCGGGCTGGGCCGTTCACGCGGCCCTGGCTCCCTCGTTCCTCCGAATCGTCCTGGTTTCGGCCGTTTCGGTCGCGCTGACGGTCCTGATCGGCTGGTTCGTCGTTCTGGACCATCCCGAGAGGCGCTACGCCGCCGCGCAGTGGACGCGGTTCCGGAGGAAGTTCGCATGAGCCGCAGGCCGCAGCTTCCCTCCGCCCGACGCTGTTGCGGATGCACGGCCTGTCACGACGTCTGTCCGAAGTCCGCGATTCGCATGGAGCCGGACGGCGAAGGGTTCATCCATCCCCGCGTCGATCCGGTGAGATGCGTCGGGTGCGGACTTTGCGAACGATCCTGTCCCGTCCTCCATGACATGCCGGAGCGAACGCCGGCGTCGGTCCGGGCGATGCAGGCCACCGACGGCTCCATCCGGCTTGCGAGCTCGTCCGGTGGCGTGTTTTCCCTTCTGGCCGAGCGGGCGCTCGCCGCCGGAGGCATCGTCTTCGGAGCGGCGTTCGATCCGTCCGACGGCGCGATTCGCCATGTTTGCGCGACGACGTCCGATGCGCTCCCCCCGCTCCGCGGGAGCAAATACGTCCAGTCCGATCTTTCCGGCATCCTCGCGAAGATCCGCGACGCGACGCGGTCCGGCACGTTCGTCCTCTTTTCCGGAACGCCATGCCAGGTCGCCGCCTTGGTGCGCTTTCCCGGCGTCGACCGAAACCGTCTTCTGGCCGTCGAGGTCATCTGCATGGGCGTTGCCTCTCCGTCGGTCTGGCGCCGATATCTGGTCCTTCGCTCGGAGGGGCGGAGCGAGCCCGTATCCGCCGCCTCGTTCCGGGACAAGGCATTCGGCTGGAAGCGCTATTCACTATCTCTGGCTGACCGGAGCGGCGTCTTTTACCGCAAGCCACTCTCCTCCGATCCCTATCTTCGGGGGATGCTCGGCCGGCTCTTCCTCCGGCCCAGCTGTTCCCGATGCCGGTTTCGCCGACTGAAGAGCGGCGCCGACGTCACGCTGGGGGACTACTGGAACGTCCATCGGCATTTTCCGGAACTGGACGACGACAAAGGGACGAGTCTCGTTCTGGCCAATACCGACGCCGGGCAGGCCGCCGTCGACGCCCTGCTTCCCCTGTGCCGAGCCGCCGAATCGGACTGGGTGCGCGCCCGGGACGTGAATCCCGCCCTGGTTCGCTCGCGGTCGAATTCCGTCGGACGACGACTCTTCTTCCGATCCGTCGGGCACGGCGATTTCGAAGACACGGTTGTGCGGATTCTGCGGTTGTCGCGTCTGGGCGGAACGCTCCGCCGCGCGCTCCGGCGGGGGAAGCGCCGCTTGGTCGCCCTGGTCGGAGGTCCGACGTGAAAATCGGAATCCTCACCTTCTACCGGAATGCCAACTACGGCGCCATGCTGCAGGCGCTGGGGCTGTTCCGCTTTCTCCGGTCGATCGGCCACGAGCCCGTCTTTCTGCGGACGCCGATCCAGAGGATGCACCAGCGTGGTTTCTGGCGGACATGCGGCCGATGCCTTCTTTCCGTTGCCTCCGGCCATCCGAAGCAGGCGGCTCGGTTTTTCCGGGCCTTCCTGAAGGCCAAGGCCGTCGCCCCTTTGGAGCGTTTCGCCGGGAACTATCCCGTTTCCCCTCCTTTGGGGACGGCGGCAAGGGCGAGGCGCTATTGCCGACCGCTCGGAGCCGTCATTGTCGGGAGCGACCAACTGTGGAACCCGCACTGGGTTCTTTCCCGCCTTCCCCTCGTCTTCCTCGACTTCGTTCCTCCCGGTTGCCGCCGAATCGCCTACGCGCCCAGCTTCAGCGTTCCCGAGTGGCCCGAGGAAGGGAGGGACGAAGTCGGGCGCCTCCTCAAGAGATTCCATGCCATCAGCGTCCGCGAATCCAGCGGAGAAGGGATCGTCCGCACCCTGTGTCCCGGGGCGGACGTCCAGACGGTCCTGGATCCGACGCTGCTGGTCGGTTCCGACTTCTGGAGGTCGCAGGTTCCCGTGCGGCCGCCCGAAGGCCGCGCCCCCTTCCTGTTTTCCTATTTTCTTCCATGGACGCGACGCGGGGATGTTCGGAAATGGAAGGAGACCCTTGCCGCGCTTTGGCCCGAAGTCGCCGTGCTGGACGATTCCGCGCCTCCGCCCGGGGGGGCGATCGGTTGGCTTTGCGGACGGAACGGCATCCGTGGAAAGGTTCCCGTTCCGGTCTGGCTGGACCGGATCGCGAATGCCGATTTCGTCCTCACGAATTCTTTCCACGGGACGGCCTTCGCGCTGCTCTTCCATCGTCCGTTCGCGACGGTTCTCCTTTCCGGTTCGAAAACGACCGCCGACATGAACGAACGCATCGAGTCCCTTCTCGAAAAGGCCGGGCTGCCCGACCGGATGGTTCCCGCCGGTTCGTTCGACGCTCTCGGCCGGGTTCGGGACCTTCCCCTCGATTGGGATTCCGTCGATGCCCGATTGTCCGCGGAGCGGGATCGTTCGAAACGGTTCCTTCTGCGGGCGCTCTCGGAACCGGCTACCTGATCTTTCTCGCCGGGTTTCCGGCCCAGACTTCTCCCGCCGGGATGGAGCAGACGACGACGGACCCGGCCCCCACGATGGCGTTCTCGCCGATTTCGACGCCCTTGCAGACCATGGCGTTCGTTCCGATCAGGCATCCGTTTCCGATGACGACGGGGCGCGTGCGGACATCGGAGGGCCTCTCTTTGCCGGAGTTGCGGATTTCTGGCTTCAGCGAATGGAAGTTCGTGTCGAAGATCTGGACGCCGCCCCCAATGTTCACATGATCGCCAATCGTGACGGATTCGTGGCAGACGATCGTCGCGTTGGACATGCCGACGTGGTTCCCGACGGAAAGGACGCCCCGAGGACCGACGCGAAGCCGGGATCCGAGATGTCCGACGTTGGTTTCCTCGTTGCCGGTTCGCCAGTATAGGTTGTTTCCGAAGGTTGCCTTTCCGCCGAGCGAAACCCGGATGGAAGGCACGCCGATGGCTTTGCATCGGGTTCCGAACCGAATGCCGTTCAGGCGGAATTTGAGCCGCAACGTTTTCGTCGAACAGAACGTTTTCAGTTCCCGGACGGCGAACTGGAAGAGTTTGAACGTTTTTCGAATCATGGGCACACCTCACATTCGCTGTTTCTCAAGTATCGACGAGAACGCGTTCCCGGACAGGGCGGCAACCGATTTTGGGGACATGTAGTTGCGAATGTTCTCACGGGCACTCTCGGACTCGCCGGAATCGATGGGCCGAGCCATCGTTCCAGCGATTGCGGATGCCAGGGCATCGGGGTTCGACTGCGGAACGACAATCGTGTTTCCAAAGCGACGTCCGTTCTCGGCAAGGGCCGTTTGGTCGGTGACGATGGCCCGGCAACCGCGCATGAGGCCTTCGATCAACTGGTTTCCGAACATTTCTTCGCGAGAGGGCGCGACGATGGTCTGGCATCGGTCCAAAACCGCGAAGACGTCCTCCGGACGCAGGCGGCCGTGCAGGATCAGTTTCGGTCCGAGAATGGTGCGCAATCGACGAAGCATTCCGCCCGCGTGTCCGCCGGCGGATTCCGGTCCGTTTCCGACGAGATGGAGTTCCGGAAGCGTTCCGCCGGATGCTAGCCGTTCCAGTGCGGTTGACAGTTCCGGAATTCCCTTATTGTCGTCGACTGTTCCGACGAATGCGAAGGACGCATTGCGTTTCGCGCCATAGTCGACGGGCATGTCCAGAACCGGGTCGTAGGTCAGCGGAATTCTCGTGATGTCAAGGTGAGGATAATCTTCCGTAAGTTCTTCCCGGACATAGTCGCTGACGGCGATGGCGAACCGGGTGCGTCTCCACACGTATCGTTCGCCAGCCCTGAGAAACCGTTCGTCCAGCGAAGGTTGGCGGGAGGAACGGCGCAGAATCCGCGTAAAAGACCCTTGTGCCACGATGCAGAAGGGCAGGCCCGATCGGAGCGCGGCCCAGCCGTTTGCATTCTCCGTTCCGTGTCCCACGACAAGGTCAGGATGCAGTTTTCGCGCCAGATGCGCCATTCGCATCTGGTCGAAAGCGTAGAACGTGAAGTGTCGATAGGGATGGAGCGTCCGAAGATAGTGGACGGGAACTCCGTCGACGTCAAGGTCGAAGTCCTTCGGGGCCTTGTGGAGCAGACAGCAGAGTTCAACGTCCAGGCCCGAACGCCTCTGGGCGGACGCCCAGTTGAGCACCCATTTTCCCGGATGTTGACGAACGACGGATCGATAAGGATGATCCGGGGGGAGGGGGACATTTCCAAATTGCAGGATCTTCATGTCTTCATGCCAGATGGAGGGCGGTCAATGCGCAGCGAGGTTATTCATTTGGCCGTTTGGGCCGATCCAGCCAGGGAAGGGCATGCCTGACGATTCCGTTCCAGCATTGGATTCGGGCTTGATCGATCAATATGGCAATGGCGTAAACGGCGAGGACAAATCCGAAGATGGCAAGGAAGGAAGGCATGGAGTGCCGAAGGGGGAAAGACTGGATCGTCGCGATGAAAACGGGTGCCAGAATTGCGGGATGCGTGTGGAGGAGATAGGATGCGTATGCCGATTTTGCAATTCGGTTGATGCCCTTGGTCGGGGCGAAAGCCAGTTTCGAGAACGCGAGGAGAAGAAATGCCGAGGCGGCGATCGTGAAGGGCGATGCATTCGAGTAAAGCGTGTGGACGCCGTCTTTCCATCCTGCCAGACGCGACGACAGTGCGCCCACGGCAATCAGGAGCGCGATGCAGCCATATGCACAAAAATCATGGAACATGGTCCGCTCCGTCCACCGAGGGCGAAAGCGGCGCATAAAACGGGCCAGCAGATAGAGACCGATGAAGGAGATCACGCTTTGTCCTTTGTAGAATCCTTGCGTTTCCCGAGCCATCCAACCATAGATGATCTCAAATGCGAAGAAAGCGGTCAACAACAAAGCGAAGGGCTTGCGCGGCGTATTGTCGGCATACGCGTTGAGAATCGGCGAAAGAATCATCAAACCGACATAGGCGCGCAGAAACCAGTTCCAATGCCCCAGGCAGAAGCAATTGAGAACGACATCGGAAGAGAAACGGATGAATCCGCAGACGATTGCGGTGACGTAAATGCCGATCGTGAAGAAGAAAAACTGAAATGCAAGGTTCAAGGCGCTCTTCCAAGACGGACGGATGCCGAACCAACCGGAAATCAAAACGAACACATCAACGCCGACGACCGATATGGATTGGCATAGGAAACGGAGAAAGCTACCCAGGGGACAAGCGATGATTTCCGCCTTGGAGGGGGCTCCGAACGCCTGAAAGTTCGCATGAAGGACAAGAATGAAGAAGGTCGCGACAATCCGTAGCAGTTCAATGTTGGACTGCCTTCCGAATTTGTGTTTGCCGGTTTCGACGGAACCGGTCAGCGCTGGCGTTTTGTCAAGAGTGTCCAAGGTTCTGGGCCTTTGTGGGTGAAGGAGACATAAGGGATGGTCGAGACGCGTTCAAGGTCGGTAGTGGCGAGGAAGGGATCGCTCGCGACGCCGTCGGGATGGGAAAGAGGTTTGGATTTGAAGATGAGGAAGCGGACGCCGTCGCGGTCGAGGCGTGTGGCAGGGGGAAAAGTGGAATAGGGGATGACGCGGAGCTCGGGTCGGGAAAGCCAGAGTTCGCCGAAGGGGGAATTGTCTTCAAGAAGAATGCCGACGGACGGTTCGTCCGCGGGGATCTTCGCAAGAAGGGCGCGGGTGGCGAACTGGCGCTCGGAGTAGTGCGCGTAGCCGGCGAGCTGCGCGGCGGCGGCAGGGCGGCCGGCGAGTTTGCCGGAGAGGTGTCGGAGTGGAAGCAAGGGGCGGGAGGGATCCGTGACGATAACGCCAATGCCGACGAGAAGGCAGAGCGCGGCGCAGGCGGAGAGGAGGTGACGCGGGAGTCGGACGAGGGCGGGGATGGCAAGCGGAAAAAGGACGACGAAGAATCCGGAGAAGGACCGGCCGAGGGTTCCGCCTTTCGTATAGGCGACGGCGAAGGATGTCAGGGCGAGGACGGACAATGTGAAAAGAACGGCGGAACGGCCTCCGCCGCGGCATGCGAGAAGGATGCCGAGAACGAAGGCGATGGCGACGAAGAACCCTAACGAGGCCACTTCGGGGATGACAAGGGGTCGGAAGCCGATGCCGTGGCGTTGGAGGAATCGGGCCAGAGGATCGCCGTCGGACTTCACCCATCGGTTCATCCGTCCGAAGAGCGGGTTGAACGGAGCGGCGAAGAGCTGGAACCCGAGAACGACGAAGGATCGTTCTCCACGGAATCGTTCCGGGGTGGGTTCGGAATGCTCGGACGGGGAAGCCAGGGAAGTTTCCTCCATTGGCTCGGCGGTAAGAACCTGCATCGCACCAATCGGTTTCTCCACGACCTTTGGGTGCATGAAACCGCCCCAGCAGATCCGGTTGACGGCGAGGGTCGGGACCGGCGAACAGAGAACGAGCAGAGGAAGTAGGACAAGAAGCGGCTTGAGGCGGAGCGTCCGCCACGGACGGGAGGGCGCGAAGAAGAACCAGGCGGCCCAGACCGGGGCAAGGGCAAGATACTGGGGCTTGATGCCGCATGCAAGGGCGAAGGAGAGTGCGGAGAGGGCGACGTTTCGCAGCGAGGCATCTGGGCGGGCTGCAAAGTGATACGAGAGGGCGAGGAAGGCGCAGCAGCAGACGACGTTGTCGTTCGTCGAGGCACCCATGAGGAAGACCGGCGCGGAGAGGAAGACAAGGGCGATGGCGTCGGACTTCGCGCCGGATCCGGCCGAGCGGGACGCCCAGTGGCGGAAGATGGCGGCGAGGAAGAGGAGTCCGACGAAATTTGGCAGGGCGAGGGCTCGTTCGCCGAGAGGGAGGAAGAACGCGGCGGAAAGCATCGGCCAGACGTGGGGCATCTGGTTGATGCGCATGTCCACGCCGGGGACGGACCAGGGATGCCCTTTCTGCAGCCAGAAGAACATCTGCGGGAGGCGGTAGCTGTAGGTGTCGAGGAAGCAGTGCGGACCGGCGAGCAGAGAGACAAGGCAGAGGGCGAGCAGGACGGGAATGCCCCAGCCGATGCCGCGGAAGCGGGGAACGGAGAGGGCGGGGCCGGCTCGGCGAATGCGGAGGAAGGTCCCGGCAAGCGCGAGCGCAGCGCCGATCCATGCGCCGAATCGCAGTAGGGAAAACAGGCTGAAGAACGAGCAGGAAAGAAGAATGACCACGACTGCGCCGATCCAGGTTTCGGCCCAGAAGTCGAGAACGGATGCCCCCTTGGAATGTCTCATTGGCGGAGTTCCGCGCGGCTTAGTTCGCCTTTCGGATCAGGTGGAGCTGCTCCTCGGCGAGGCGGCGGTTGGCGGCGAGGAGGGAGCCGAGGACGGCGAGGAGGAGACAGAGGAAGCCGGCGAAGGCGGAGATGGCGAGGAGGATGAGGGAGGGCAGGTGCGTGCGCGCCGGGTCGGGGAAGGCGTAGACGAGGACGAGGAAGCGGATGCCGAGAACCGCGGCGAGGAGGAAGAACGGGGCGGAGAGGAGCGAGAAGAACGCGCCGGGGCGGTAGAGGACGAACATCGAGAGCATCGTCCCGCCGGTCTTGCGCAGATACTGAGGGATGGACTTGAAGAGCCGGGAGTCGCGCGTCTTGGGGTTGACGTGGATGTCGACGGACGCGACGCGCATGCCGGTCGCGCCGGCCTGGATGAGCGTCTCCATGCAGTAGGAGAAGCGCGAGTGCAGGAAGATGCGCTGAAGGGCGTCGCGCGAGAAGGCGCGGAAACCGGACGGGGCATCGCGGACGGTTGTCTTCGAGATGCGCCGCAGCGCCCACGAGCCGCAGAGCTGAAGGATCTTCTTAATGCGGGAGAACTCCGGGTTGTCGACGATGGGCCGGCATCCAACGACGATGTCGGCCCGATTCGCCAGGATCGGGCCGACGAGTTTTCCGATGTCGGCGCCGCAATACTGGTTGTCGGCGTCGGTGTTGACAAGGATGTCCGCGCCGTGGGCGAGGGCGTAGTCGCGGCCGGAGGAGAAGGCGGCGGCGAGGCCGCGATTGCTGCCGTGCGAGACGATGTGACGGACGCCGTGCTCGCGGGCGACCTCGACGGTGCGGTCGGTCGAGCCGTCATCGACGACCATCACCTCGATCTCGGCGATGCCGTCGATCTGTTTCGGCAGGTCGGCGAGGGTCTGAGGAAGCGTGGCCTCTTCGTTCAGGCACGGGATTTGGATGAAAAGCTTCATTTCCGGCGTCCTTCGATGGCGTTGCGGCAGAAGACGAATTTGGCGAGGGAGAAGATCACGACGTTGGCGAGCTGGTAGACGAGATAATAGCAATCGCGACCGGCGATGACAAGCGGGAATCGAAATGCCTCGACGCAGAACGTGTAGAAGAGCCAATCCAGTCCGCGGAAGAAGGCCACGGCGCCCATGAACTCCGCGTACTGCCGCCAGACGGACTTCTCCGGCGCGGGTTCGAAGACGAGCCAGCGGCAGAGGGGAAAGTTGATGTTGACCTGGACGACGAGGACGATCGCGTAGGCGAGCGCCTTGTGAAGCCCGCACGTGTCGACGAGGAGGAAGTTGAGCGGAAAGGCGACGAGGAACGCCGGGAGCCCCACGGCGAGGAAGAGGAAGAGCTTGCGGAGGAGGGCGGGGATGCGCATCGATCGATGGTGATTCAATCTTCAGTCGAGTCCGGCGTCCATCAAGAATCCTTCGCGTCCGCCTTGTCCTTTGATCCTTCGGTAGCGTCAACAGAGACTTCCAAGTCGGCCTCCACCTCCTTTCCGGCGTTTTCATCGATGTGGAGAGCCTTTTGCGCCTTTCGCTTCAGCTTGCGCCATACGACGCCAAAAACGACGCCGGAGGCGATCAGGATGCCCGCCACGGCCTGCACGGCGTAGGACATGACGGATGGGTCGACATATGCGAGCGTGGGAATCATTGTTGAACTCCTTTGTTGTCTTGTTGTTGAGAAGGGTCGGATGTTTGGACGTTGCGGGGGGATTGGCGCGCTCGTTGCCGAGCAAGAAGCGCATTGAGAACGTACCGGCCGCCGACTTCTGCGGAATGACCGGGATTGAAAAGAGCCGTTTCCATCAGTCGGGTGATTATCCCGGCGTATTTCGCGGGATGTTCAAGCATGTCCGCGACAATCCCGTCCACCGTTCCGATGTCTTCCATTCGGACGAGGGCGCCTACGCCGTCTCGCATCCAGATGTCGGCCGGCTCGATTTCGAGCCGTCTCCATTCCGGGTTTATGACCTTCATCGGCGTGTCCACGATCAGACACGGCTTTTTCGTGGTGAATGAAAACTCGTAGGAAATCGAACTCCAGTCCGACACGACGATGTCCGACTCGTAGATGGACGAATTGGAGGAGAAGTCCATTTCGAAGGCGAGTTCGTCGGCGGGGACATCCTTGTAGCGCAGGAGGATTGCATTCATCTTGGCGGCTTGGTGCGTGATGAAGCGCGGATGGGGCCGAACGACGACACGCCGCCCCGGCCCGCGCAATTGCGCGAGCAATTCGTCCAGGCAGGAGTCGAGGATGTTCCCCTCGTGATAGGACGGCGCCACCAGTATTTTCGCCTTGCCGCCGACTTTCCGTTTTTCGATTTCGGGCAGGTCGCGTTCATATTGCCGGAACAGGCTGTCAAGCAGGAGATATCCCGTCGGGACGAGACGTTTTTCGCGCAGATGGTAGATCTCTTCCGTTTTCCGGTGTTCGTCGTTTTGATACGGTCCGACGGTGAAAACCGTATCATAGTTGTCAAACGCGCCCTGTCGCAAACACAGATGGACGCTGGAAACGCCATGCGTCAGATAAACATATTCGATGTCTTTTCGGACGTAGCTGCGCTTGATCTGGTATTTGCCAAGATCCGGAGTCGTCATGATGACCATGTCGGCGTCCATCTTCATCATCAGCGAGATGATCTTCACCGGGCCGATGTAGTAGGGCCGAATCCTTGGTTGCGTTTCGGCAAGACGGAAAACCGCATCCGCGGGATCGTTCGTCACATAGTGGATGACGAGATTGGAATGCGCGAGAAGCCATTCGATGAGACTCTGGAAGTATTTGTAAAAACCGCCGCCTTCCGAGTAGAAGACGATGTGTTTGTTGGCGACGTGGAAAAACTTCCGATAATCTTCCTTCTCGCGCTTCCTGTCGGCCGGGGACACCGTTTTTTTCAGTCTGGCCTCCAGTTTGGCCAGTTCTTTGCGGGACTCCTCGAGTTCCTTGTAGTCTATGCGGGAAGAGGGGCGTATTGTCGCGTTGCACCAGAGCTGGACGAGAATGGAAAGCACATTGCTCGCGACCCAGTACAACCCGACGCCCATCGCAACATAGCATCCGAGAAATAGCGAAATGGCAATTGAAATGCCGTTTGTCGTCATTTGCTGGATGCGCGACTGTTCGTGCTGGAGCGGGTGGATTCGGTTCTGGCAAACGCCAAGGAGGAGTGCGGCGGCGCCCGCCGCGAGGGGCATGGCCCAGGCGATGCCGCCATCCCGCGCGGGAATGCGTGCGATCAGGGCGGAAGCATCGCCGTTCGCGATCTGGTTGATTACACGGACGAATGCCATCAGGACGACAATTTGGAGGGCAAGCGGCAACAGGGAGAGCAGCGGGTGGTAGTGTTCTTTCTTGAAGAGCGCCGCCGTTTCCTCCCCGACCTTGTCGTTGTCGCCGTAGTATGCGATCTTCAGCCGATTGGTCTGGGGCATGAGCGCAACCATCTTGAGACTGTTGACGTGGCACCAAAGCGATACCGGGAAAAGGAGGACTTTGGTGATGGCCGTAAAGATGACGATGTCGGCCCAGTCGTTTGGGACGACCCGGTGGCATGCGGCCATCATCCATGAGAAGCAGGTCGCGAGAAAGTTCACTTGATTGAGTCCTCCATCTCGCGGACGATCGCGTCCGCAAGGCATTCAAGGGAATCGACGGCGACGGCGTCGGGGAGGGGCTCGCCGGGGGGGAGCGCCACGCGGAGATCCGTGCATCCCATAATAACTGGATGGGCGGCGTCCTCGATAAGACGAAGCAGAAGGTCGTGGGGCGAAGCAGCGCTGCCTGGCGGAAGGAAGCGGGACTTGTTCTTCACATCGCAGATCGTCTTGGTGACGAGTTTCTGTTGTTCGTCTGTCGGATAATGGATGTGCGCCTCGGGAAATGCCCTTGCGAACGCCTTGCCGTAGATGTCGAACTTCCGGGCGCCGTCGGAGCAGAACAGCTCGAACTCCATCTTCCCAGTCGCTTTCGCGGCGAGCGCGACCTCCTCCAGGATGTCAATGAAGCGAAGCCCCGAAGCTTCCGCGATTTCCCGGACGGCATAGTGCGCAGTGTTGCAGCACATGCAACCCGCATCGCACCCGAGCGATTTGAGCGCCTTGGCGATCCGAATGTAGTCTGGACGCCAGTCTGGACCACGTCCCTCAAGAAACATGCTTCGAGATGGTACGGATGTCGCCTGCCATATAATCATTTCCGGGTGGTGCGCGTCGCGGAACGCCCCCGCCGCCGTGATCTTCCGTTCCACCATGTCGCAAAGGCGATTCGTCGCCGCGACTCCGTTTCCGCCGATGACTCCGATCTTCATGTCAAAGGCCCTTGATGATTTCCTTGAGCCGAGTGGTGGATATGCCCTCCGTTCGGGGCAACGTCACAACCGTCTTGCCGTTTTCCGCGCACCATTTGAACAGTCTCTGGAATCTTTCGTTCGTATGCTCCGGTCCGACAACGAGAATGTCGAAGCCGATGTTCTTGACAGCGTCCACGCCAACGACGTCGTAGGGGATCGCCCTGTCGACCGTTCGCAGTGTTTCGATCATCTTCTGCCGCGTCGCGAAGTCGTAGACGCTTTTGCAGCCCGGCTTGTATTTCGCGATCATCTCGTCGACTTGAAGCATCACATAGACCTTGCCGGTCTTCCCGACAAGTTCGCGGATTCGACGAAAAAGCTCGAAATGTCCGAAATGGAGCAAGTCGAACACCCCGAACGTGATTGCCGTTTTTCCAGCAGAGTCGTTCATTTCCCAATGGCCTCCATGATCGCATCGAAAAGATCGTTGTATTCGTCCAGCGCCCGGACGTCGGGATTCGCCTCCCGGATCGTTCGAGGAGCCCGAAAGAGAAATCCCGCCTTTGACGCACGGATCATCTCGAGGTCGTTGTAGCCATCTCCGACGGCGATGGTCTCCACGCCTCCGCAGGATTGAAGCCCGAGGACGGTGTCGCGCTTCGTGTGTGATGAACGCAGTCTGTAGCCCGCCATATATCCATTGGCATCGACCATGACGTCGTTGTGGAACAATGTCGGCCAGCCAAGTTTGCGCATCAGGGGTCGCCCGAAGATGTCGAAGGTGTCCGAGACGATCACAACCTGGCAGACTTCGCGAAGCCGTGCGATGAACTCGCGTGCGCCATCGAACGGTTCGACCGTTTCAATCACCTCGATTACCTTTTCGAGTGCCAGGCCGTGTTTTCGCATCAGGTCGATGCGGAAGCGCATGAGCTTGTCAAAATCCGGCTCGTCGCGCGTCGTGATCTTGAAATCCGGAATGCCCGTCTTTTCGGCGAATGCGATCCAGATTTCGGGCACCAGCACCCCTTCCATGTCAAGGCAGACGATTGTCATCGATGGTCTCCTGTCGAATCCGTGGACATTGCGAAATCCTCGGTTGCATTGCGGCAAAACGAATTCTTCCTTCAAACCTCATTGTTCCGATTCGTTGTCTCTGGGTCTTCCGTCCGGATCGTAAACGTGCTTTTGCATTCGGACTCCCTTGGCGAAGGTGTAGACGATCCGATCGTCGGCATGGCGGAGAAGGGACGTGACGGCGGAGGGAGATGGATCGGCGTGGAGACTGGCGAGCGCCAAGTCGTGAACGCGGACGTGCGAAGTCGGAACGGCCGTTCGCAAAAGCGGGGCTCTGGAGCGAGGCGGCTTGACCCAAAGCATGGGGTGGGTGCTTCGCTCGACATCTTGGAAATGCTGGAATGTAAGACCATGATCGGCGAGAATGACGATCAGCGAGTTGTCGTACAGTCCGCGCGCATCCAAATCGGACAGGAACCGAACCATTTCTCCGATGGCGTAGCAGGATTGCTCCAGATATCCGTCCATGTCATCCGTTCGTCCGGTTTTCACATTGCCGTTTCTGTCCCGAATAAACGGAATGTGTCCGCCAATGGTGTGATGGAATTGCAGCACGCACGGAGTTTTGGGGCTAACGGGCGCCGTGCGCAACTTGTCGAAAAGGGAGGCCTCGATCCGATAGCTCGACTTCAGTCCGCTGTTCCAGAAAGCAGTCCGATTGTTAAGGAATTCTCCTTTCTCAAGAAAAGGAATTGCGCGGAACCAGACGATTTCTCGAAGATTCCACGCCATTTGCGCGGACATGCGGCGGTCGCTCGGAAGCGGCGCATGGGTTCCTGGTTTGATCCGGCTTGCTTCGCGGATCTCGTTTGAGATGGTGTTGGACCAGCCAAGTCCGATCCCCGCTTGAACAGCGAAAACGGGAAAGCCGGCATCGGCATACGCCCTGAAAAATGCATTTGTTCCAATCGCATCCATCGGATAATCGGAGCCGTAGATGTCGGACGGGGCATATCGTCCCGTCAGAATGCCGGCGACGCCATAGCTCGTGAGGGGATACATCCCGACATTGTTCGTGCAGAGAATAAAGCCCGGAAGGGACTTCTCCCATTGCGGATTCTGATCGAGCGCCTTCGAGGAGGCCTGGACATCGATTGCGTCCAGCACAAAAAAGAGAACATTGCGCTGTTCGGAAAATTCGCACGCCTCGATCACGTCGTCGGCCGGGTGAATGAATCGATCCACCCCCTTCGCTTCTTGCGCGGTTCGGTCTGATACCTTTACGTCGAACATGGATGCCGCGACCATGACGAGAAACCCCAGCGATATCCAATGAAGATGCGGGCGGATCCATTTCTCAAGAAGAGGAAATCCGAACATGGCGACGAATAGAAACGCGGCATCGGCGAGTTGACGGGGAATCCGCTGGAAATAGTCGGCGCTTCCCGTCAGTTCCGGAAAATCGGCGGACAGTATGCCTGTCTCAAGATACTCGTAGACAAGGAATCCTTGAACGAGGAGGACGAACGACAAGGAGCAAAAGGGAACGGATGCGAACAGAACCAGAAGAAGCGTTGCGAAGAGAACGGCGACATTAACGGCTACGGACGGTAAAAGATCCTTGAAAGTGTATGAAAAGGAGTTCTGGTTTGCCAAGAAAGAGGAGATCGGAAGGACGATTGCGAAAAAGAGGGCGGCGACACTTGCAACGAGAATGATTTGAGCCACATCTATCCGTGAAAGGGAACGGTTGGGTTTGCGGATCGCAACGAGAAGCGGAAGTCCAAGCACGATGGCTGCGATGACGACCAAGGACAGTTTCATCCTCGTTCTGAAATGACCGAAATGGACCGTCCAGTCGCAATGGAATCCGGCTCTTGGACGCAGAAGGATCGGATTGCTTCCGTCCGGGGACAGACGAAGTCCGTTCTCCGCGCATTCCAAGGAAGCGGCATCAACGTTGTATTCGCGCGCTATGTCGCCGGGGGTCATACGTGTTTGGAAATAGCCATATTTTGAACAAAAAATACTGCGGATCAGAATCGTATCGGGAATCGTTTCATCAGGGACGATTCGGAAGAGAATGCGACTTGGCAAAATTCTTTCGTCCGCACACTGCAACCGATAATTGTATATCTTTGCTTGATTCTGGTCCGATGCTTCTCCTGTAAGGGTCCGTGCCATTTCGAGAGGAGAGCCAACGGCCCCGTCGTCCTTCGAAACTACTTCGGCAACCACAGATATTGGCTGATTCGAGAGAATGTTGATAGAAACGGTGTCTTGTGTCCAATGGCAGAACCGAAGCCAAAACAACGGAAGGCCAATGAACACGATGGAAAAGGCAAGCGCAAGCAGAAATCGCTTGAATCGGTATTGATGTTCAGCGTTCATCGGTGTGACAGATTGTCGTGACGGCAGTAAAAGTGCCGTTGGTTGCGTTCGTGTTTCGTTCGACGAAAAAAACGGATGTCGCGAGCGCGACGTCTTCGGGGTGGAAGCTGTCGGCGGAGGCGACGTGTCGTTTGGAGGCGCGGGGGGCGGGGAGGACGGTTTCGGAACCGGTCAGGCCGTCGATGCGGTCCTCGATGCGGATGGCGCTGCCTTCGACGGAGACCGTCCGCTCGAAGGCGTAAGGGCTTTTGGTCTTCTTGAAGATCAGGACGTTCTTGAGCAGGCCGATGACGGACTTGCCGAAAAGGAACGAGACGATGCGGAGCCCGAAGTGCTTGAAGGGCGTCGAGTCGAGCTCCTTGTGCGGGGCGAGCGGGCCGCGGACGGTCCATGAGCTGTCGTCGGACGAAACGGTCCAGTCCTTCGCCCACCAGTGGGTGACGAACTGCTTCCTGCCGGTCTTGACGATCCAGCCGAAGTCGAGCGCGGAGGCGTCGCCGAGGAAGGCGCGGAGGCAGCCGCCCTTCTTGAGCGCGAGGAAGAGGTCGGGCGCGCCGTCCGCGCCCGGGCGGAAGACATAGCCGGCGAGGGGGAGGTCGAAGGGGGCTCGTTCGGCGGGGGCGGGCGCGCGGAGAGGCTGCGCCTTGTCGAGTTCTGGGATGGCGCGGGCGATGGAGTGGCCGATGTAGTGGCAGAGGTAGCGATCGTCGATGGCGCGGAAGAAATGGGATGGCGATGCGACTCCGGAATAGAGCGTCCGCATCAGCGCGGCGGCCTCGTCCTTCTGCGCGTCGGTGCCGTCGTTGAGGTAGCGGGCGATGCCGTAGGGGACGACATAGTCCGTATTGCGCGCGTTGAGCATCCCGGGGGCGCGGCCGGGGATGGCGATCGCGCGGTGGAGGAAGTCGAGGGCGCGGTCGGCGGAGGTGCGGAAGTCGGCGTCGCCGGTGGCGTCGAAGAGGTCCCAAAGGCAGTCGATCGTGACGGAGAGATAGCCGGCGTCGGGGCCGTCGTATTCCCAGTACCATCCTTCTTCCGTCTGAAGGGCGAGGGTGCGTTTTTTCTGGCGGGCAAAGGCGCGGTCGGAAACGAGATCGGGGCGGATCTTACGGATCCACGCGAGCGCGGCGAGACCCGCCACCTGCTGGTTGGCGGCCTTCGGTTCAAAGCGGGACGAGAGCTGGCGGGCGGCCTTGCGGAGGCCGCGGTCGACGTCGCCCGCCGCGCAGACGCCGGCGGCGACCATCTTGGCGACGGCAAGGGCGGAGAAGGCGAGGGGAGGGTAGCCCTGCTCCCACGGGTAGTATTCCTCGAAGGCACCGTGTCGCGAAGCGCGGCGGTTCCAGAAGCGGCAGGCGCCGGCGGCAATCGAGCGTGCGAAGTCCTCGGAGAGGGGACCGTCCGGAAGCGACTTTTGTGCAAGCAGGACAGCGTAGCCGCCCTGCTGGAGGATGATCGAGGAGAAGTCCCTCATCCGGTAGTGCCAGAAGTTCCGATCGAAGCAGCCGTAGGCGGGGCTGTTCGGATCCCGGCAGCATTGCGAAAGGATGCGAGGGAGGAATTCGGAGAGGAGCTGGCGGAAGGAGGCGGTCATTTCAATGCTGAATGCACAATGCGGAATGCTGAATGATCATGGATGGGCGGTAGAGGACTCGATGACCACGTCGTACTGGGCGAGTCCCTTGCGCTTGGTGGGGCGGGAGAGCGCCTTCCAGCGCAGACGCATCCAGTTGAAGAACGGACCGAGGATGCGCTCGGGAATGCGGCAGACGATCCAGCGGGCGGGTGCGGAACGGCAGAGGACGAAGATCGAGGAGATGACGAACTCCACGGCGCGGCGCGGGAACGCGATGCTCGCGGGGCGGTAGCCGTAGTTCGGCGCAGGGCGACCGAAGAAGCGCAGCATCCGGCCGCGGAGGTAGCCGCCGCGCTTCTTGAAGTCGAGCATGTGGCCGTGCATGTCGCCGGCTTTGGCCGGGTCGGCATCCTCCAGCTCAAGGAGGCCTTTGGCGGCCATCTCGGCGACGATCGCCTCCATCTCCGGCGTGCGCGTGACGACGACCGAGACGCCGCCTTCGCCGGCGTTCTCGAACTTCGGCGACCAGGCGTCGCCGACGGCGAGGTCGGCGAACTCGTTGCAGAAGTCGCGGGAGAGGAGCGACGTGTCGGTGACGAAGAACGGGATGAGGAAGTTGTAGTAGACCTTCGGCGAGCGGAGGACGACGCCGGACTTCGTGCAGATTTCCAGATAGCCGGGCCATTTGCCCGCGCGCCATTTCACGGACGTGACGGGGTCGTCCTTGGAGACCGTGTTGGAGCGGAGATAGTATTCGAGGGCGCGGGGCGAGAGCGCGGTGCCGGTGTAGGGGCCGAGGACGAAGGCGACCTGCTT
>JAEEGL012002528.1_pt1 | contig 22162 bp, 15 predicted proteins | sample 9134231 | NCBI WGS metagenome assembly JAEEGL01 (sample SAMN16246548, study PRJNA631951) | gut metagenome | biome: gut microbiome; feature: rumen; material: fiber-attached | host: Bos | place: Iran: Karaj | collected 2018-10 | reverse complement strand
TAGTAGCCGTAGGTGTTGGGTGTGCGGCTGTTGTCCTTGGTCATGGTGTACTCCACTTCATACTTGTAGGGGAAAGTGGGCATGCCGACGGTGTGGAAAAGGCGCGGATCCCATTTCTGAGCGTTGGGAACGCCGTTGGTGGGATAGGCGATGACGTTGTTGTAGTCGTCGAACATGGGCAGGCCGTCTTTTGTCTTGAAGGCGTTGACAAGGTTCTGAGTGGGCTTGTGGAAGTCCCATCCGCACGACCAGATCTGCCAGCAACCGTTGAGCATGTTGCTCCAGTTGGCGCGGCCGAAGAGGGTATTGTCGTCCTGATAGTCAGAATGTTGCACGGCAAAGACGCTCTCCTTCGAGTTTTTGTATTCGGGGAGGAAGATGTCGCCATAGTCTTCCAAGTAGCCGTACTGGGAATTCTTCACCACCTCGGTGTATTCAATCACCTTGTTCATGTACTCCTGGTTGATGTGGCTCACGCCGGTTGTTGCCTCATAACCGTCGCCCCAGGCAATGGTGAGGTAGCACTTGGCCAGATAGGCAGCGGCGGCAATCTTGTTGGCGCGTCCGCCATCCTGCTGGACAGCGGGAAGCACGTCGTAGGCAAACTTGAAGTCGGAGATGATTTTATCCATCAGCTCGGCGTGCGAGAACTGGTTGTTGGGAGTTTGCTCCTCGGTGTGGTTTTTATAGACTTCCTCGTCAACCCAGGGCACCTGATACCACATCTGCACGAGCTTGAAGTAGAAGTGTGCACGAAGGAAGCGCACCTCGCCTTCGCGGATTCGCGTGAGTTCCTCGCCCAGTTTGTCCTTGCCGTATTCTTCGAGGGAAACCAGTGCGCGGTTGCAACGCGAAATGCTGCAATAGAAGTGATACCACTGCTCGTCCATGTGGTCGGGGGTGGATGCCGTAAGCGTTGACCATACCTCCACGGGGTGATAGTTGGTGTCGGTGGTTCCGCTGCCGCCCTTCATGGCGTTGTCTGACGACACGTCGCCATAGGGCCACAGGTTGAAAGGATAAGTGTACCAGTCGTCACCCAGCTTGGCATAGGCCGAAGTGACCATCTCGTCGGGCTGGCTCATGGCGAGGTCCTCGCTGATGACGCCCTTCGGCTCGACGTCGATGAAATCGTCGCAACTGGTGAAGGCCAATGCCATCATGCAGCCCACGAAACCAGTGCATAAAACTTTATATGTCGTTTTCATAACTTCTGTGAATTGAGTTCGTTTTGATGATTGTTGTTTAGAAAGAAGTCTGGATGCCGAATGAGAAGCTGGTGCTGTTGGGATACATCCAACGCGGGTTCTCAGGATCGGGGCAAGTGAGAGAGCTGCTCTTCAAGGTAAGCAGGTTGTGGCCGGAGAGATAGACGCGGGCGCTGGTCATGCTGACCTTCTTGAGCAGCCGCTCCGGAACGTTGTAACCAATCTGTACCTGACGCAGTTTGGCGTAGGAGCCGTTCTCCACGAAATAGGTTGAAGTGCGGTTCTCGTTGCCCACGTTGTTGGTGGTCAAAGCGGGAATGCTGCTGCCCCTGTTGGCCGTTGTCCATGCCTCGAGCATGCGGCTGCCCTTGTTGGAGCCGGCGTCGGTGATGGAATAGAAGTCGGTCTGGAACTTCTGGTCGTTATAGACATCCTGACCGGCAACGCCCTGCCAGAACATGTTGAAGTCGAAGTCCTTGTAACCAAGTTCAAAATTCAGACCCCAAGAGAAGTTGGGCACGGGATTGAAAATCCAGGTCTGGTCGAACTCGTTGATGATGCCGTTGCCGTCGAGGTCGGCATATTTCAGGCCGCCCACGCGGGCATTCTCCTGACCGCTTGCCAGCACTTCCTCGCGGCTCTGGAAGAGTCCGTCAACCACATATCCGACGATGGAGCCGTAGGGGCGCTTGCTCTCAACCAGGTTCTCCTTGGCGGTGTGAACATAGCTGCCGGTGGTGGTTTCGGGCAGGTAAGTCACCTTCTGACGATAGAAGTCCAGGTTGCCGTTGATGTTGTAGGTAAGGCCGAAGCTGGTCCTGCCGCGATAGCCCAGGGCAAACTCCATACCCCAGTTCTGAAGCGAGGGGCCGTTGAGCCAAGAGGCGCCGCCCTCACCCATCGAGCCGAGGTAAGCGGGGTTGATGAGCATGTCCTTCACCTTCTTAATATATGTATCGAAGGTTCCGTAAACGCTGTTGCGGAAGAGGTTGAAGTCCAGACCGGCGTTCCACTGCTCGGTGGTCTCCCACTTCAGGTTGTTGTTCTGCGACTGGGTGGCACGGAATCCGGAAGGATAGATACCGCTGCCCTGAAGGGCGAGGTCGTAGGCAGTGGACTCGTTGCGGCCTCCGCCGTAGGTGGCGGCATACAGACCGTAGCGGGCATAGTTGCTGATGGCCTGGTTACCGGTCTGACCCCAAGAGGCGCGGAGCTTCAGGTCGTCAATCCAGTCCTGGCCGAGGTGCTGGGAAATACGATAACCGAGCGTGGCGGCAGGGAATGTACCGTAGCGGTTGTTTTCACCGAAGCGGCTCGAACCGTCGTGACGGATGGTGAACGATGCCAGCAACAGGTCTTTATAGTTGTAGTCAACTTTTCCGAAGAAGGAAACGAGGTTGTAGCCTTCCTCAATACCGCCGGCGCGCTGGGTGCCCGTGGCGGCATCGGGCCACATGTAGTTATAGGTTTCAAGGGCATACATCTGAGCGTAGGCCGACGAACGGTCCTCAATGTCCCTGTGCAGCTCAACACCGCCCAGGAGGATGAACGAGTGGTCCACGCCGAGGGTGAAGTTGTAGTTGGCAGTGTTCGACCAAGTCCACTTGATGGAGTTCTTGGTGCCGATGTTCGACGACGGTGTAGAGTTGTTCACCACGTCGGAGTGCCAGGTGTAGGTCACGCTGTGGATGAACTCCGACCAGTAGTCGAGACCGAAGTTTGAACGGAGCGTGAGGCCCTTGATGGGCTGAATGTTGATGTATCCGTTACCGAAGATACGCCACATTTTCAGGCGGTTGTCGCGGTTGTGATAGAGTTCGCGCAGGGGGTTCTGCCTGTCGCTCATGCCTCCCACGGGGCCTGAGAAGGTGGTGCCGTCTTCCTCATAGACGGGAAGCGTCGGGGCCATCTTCAATGCGTTCTCCAGAGGTGCGCAGTCCACCTGGTCGGAATAGGTGATGGTAGCATTTTCGCCGATGGTCACCATCTTGTTGACCTTGTAGCTGGTGTTGATGCGGCCCGAGAAGCTCTCGAAATCGGTGTATTTCAAGATACCGTTGTTCTTCTTGTAACCGAAGCTGACCAGTGCCGACGACTTTTCGTTGGCGTTGGAAATGCTGAGGTCGTAGCTCTGGGCGAAGCCGGTGCGCGAGATTTCGTCGAGCCAGTCGGTGTCGCTGAAGCGCATGGTCCTCTTAGAGTTCATGAAGCCGTCGTAAAGGCCGTTCACCGTGAACTGGCGCATCTGGCCCGTGGCGGGGTCGTAGGCGCTGATGGCCGTGCCCGACGGGGCGTTCAGCGTGAGGCCGTAGTTGTTGGCATACTGCTCGGGGTCCAGTCCGTCGTTCATGGCTGCCTGAGCCATGGCGGTGGCGTAGTCGGCGGTATTGGCCAACTTCATCATGGTCTGCTTGTTATAGAACGATGCGGTCAGGTTGGCCGAGAAGTCAACCTTCACCTTTTCACCCTTCTTTCCCGAACGGGTGGTGATGATGATGACGCCGTTGGCAGCGCGGCTACCGTAAATAGAAGCGGAAGCAGCGTCCTTCAACACCTGCATCGACTCTATGTCGTTCATGTTCAAGGTGTTCAGGTTGGTGGTGGTGGGCACACCGTCGATGATGAACAGGGGGTCCTGCGACGAGTTGAACGAGCCGCCGCCACGAATGCGGACGGTACCGGCGCCCACGGGCGAACCGGTGCTGGTGATGGTCATGCCCGGCACCTTGCCTTGCAATGCACGCATGGGGTCGGTGTCTGACGAAGTCTTCAGCTCGTCGGTCTTCACCACAGCCACCGAACCGGTGAGGTCGGCCTTGCGCTGCGTCTGGTAACCGGTCACCACCACTTCGGCCAGCTCGGAGGCGTTCTCCCTCATTTCGACTTTCATGCCGGGGGTGGCGGCCATCTCTACGTTGTCGTAGCCGATGTAGCTGAACACGAGGACGGCACCGCTGGAAACTTTCAGCTTGAAGTTACCGTCAAAGTCGGTCACCGTACCGTTGGCGGTGCCTTTCTCTTTCACCGTGGCTCCGATGACCCCCTCTCCGGTTTCATCGACCACCGTTCCCGTAATCTCCTGCGCGTACATCAATGTACTAAACAGCAGAGTCAGGACACTCAGAATTAGTCTTCTTGTTTGTCTCATTTGCTTTACGTTTTTAGTTAATACTATGTTTTCACGAATTTGTCGCAAAAGTACGAACTATCGCCCCCAAAGGCGTAAAAATATCGTTCGTCATGTAAAAAATATGTTACATGAAACAAAATTTACATGAAATGAACGATTTTTCTTGTTGGAAACGCCCTCTTGGGGGCTTTGATGATTGAAGAGAAGGGGGCGTTCGATGCAAAAATATTTGTAAAAAATACACTTTCTCATACAATTTGCCGATGCCAAATTCCGACAGATTATATGTAAAAACACACTTACTCGGCACCCGAAACGGCATATCCAGCCAGTCCAAACGGCAAACGACTGCAGTCGTTTTGCGGTTTGGACTGCAGTCGGATGCGGTTTGGACTGCAGTCGGATGCAAAAAGAGTCAGGGCAGGACTAAGTGGATAGCGCCTTCGAATGTACAAAAAGACAATGCTTTTCGGCGCGGCCACCTCGAAAAAAGGGAAAGGGGAAAAGGGAAAAGAGGAAATGGACGGCCGCCGGCACTGTTTCTGAACTCCTGAAATTCAGGAAAAAAGGAAAAATGCCGTTATTTGCGCACGTCGCCGGGCACCATGCCGTATTCCTCCTTGAAGCACTTGGTGAAATAGCTGGGGGCGGTGAAGCCGACGGCGTAGGCCACTTCGCTAACGCTCTTGTCGGTGGTGAGCAGCAGCTGGTAGGCACGGCTCAGACGGGCTGTCCGCAATAATTCCACGGGCGAAAAACCGGTGACAGACTTCACTTTGCGGTAAAGTTGCACACGACTGAGGTTCATGTCGGCCGCCAGGTCGTCAACGCTAAGGTCGCTATTGTCCAACCGGGCCTCCACGGCTTCGCGGAAACGGGCGATAAAGAGCGAGCCGGCGGCATTGCCGTCGCTCTCGGGCTGGGCAACATCCCCCTCGGGCTTGGGCTCGGAAGCCGGAACGGGATTGGGAGCCGCCACTTCCGCCACTTCGGGGGTTTCGGCAGAAGATTTCTCCATATTCCACAAGGTGCTGACAACGCGCTCGTGCTGCAAGGCAATCTTGCGAAGGTGATAGAGGTAGAAAAGCACGAACACCACTATCATCAGGCCGATGATGCCGAGAGCCAGCCAGCTGACCACGCGCTGGGCATCGAGCTCGTGAAGGTAGGTGTCGGCCTTTTCGTGCAACTGGTCCAGTCGGTCGGCCTGCTGCATGATTTCCTCGCCCTGCATGAGAAGCACCTTGGCATTGTCGCGGGTGACGATGGCCGACATCAGCATCGTTTCCTTCTGATAGGGCTGGCCCTCCAGGATGTTGACCGCCAAATCGAGCAGCTGGTCGCCGTGGGTGGGATAAATATACGATGCGTCGAGCAAGGAATCGCGCACCAACTGTATGCCGCCGTTCTTGCCGGGAAGGCCGTCGATGCCGCAATAGAGGGGGGCACTTCCCAACGCCTTTCTTGCGCCCATCGCGGTGCGGTCGTTGGCGCCAAACACCAAGTCCACGCGCTCGCCCTGATGGCCAGCGAGCCACTGGCGCGTGGTCTCGTAGGCCGTGGGCTCCGTCCAGTCGCCTTGCAACGAGCCCACCACCTTGATGCCGGGGGCACTTTTGAGGGCATCCATGAAGCCGTTATGCCTTTCAATGGCGGGCGACGAGCCGGCCAAGCCTTTAATTTCCAACACGTTACCATTCCCGTGAAGACGGGTCACGATGTATTCGCCCATCACATGGCCCATCTCGTAGTTGTCGGCACTGATGAAGGCGGTGCATTTCTGGGAACTGGTTTTGCGCTCGAACACTATGACGGGGATGCCGTTGTCGTAGGCACGGTCGATGGCGGGCGAAATGGTCCTAACCTGGTTGGGGGCGACAATGAGCAGGTCGATGCCTTCATTTACCAGGCTGTCAATCTGTTGCACCTGCCGCTCGTCACTATCGTAGGCCGCCGCGAACTTCAGTTCCACGTTGTCATGGAAATAAGCCCCCATGCGCAGCTCGGCGTTCTGCTTCTCGCGCCAAATATCCTCTGAGCACTGTGAAACGCCAATACGATATTTCACCTTGCCCGGAGAACAAGAAGCCAATACAGCCGCTATGATGAAAATAAAAAATAAACTCTTTCGCATATTTCAAAGACATTCTTTTGTATCATTGCGCAATTACGCACAAACACCCGGAAGAGCCCTCTCTGTTTTGTCTTCTATGCCGCAACATTGTTGCAGCCAAATAACATCATGGTTTCAAAATATTTACACAGGGAAGCCCTCATTAGGAGAATAGTTTTTTTTCTATGGTTCTCGTTCCAAAGTTTTGCACTTCATGACGACGCCTTCTTTGCAGTGCAAAGGTACGAAAAATCGAGAAAAACGCAAAAGAAAAGCATGTTTTTCTTTTCATTTCCAAAAGCAAGCACCTTACACCAGCCTTCTTTATCATTTATTCATGTTTCGCATTCGCTCAACTTCTTGGAGTTTCAGGAGTCTTTTCTTACTTTTATCCGGCAAGCTGCTTTTGTTTCTCCAAAAATCAGTAATTTTGCGCGCTCAAATCAAAAATAAAATGAAAAAGAATCTTTTATGGATGTTCGCCGCCATCCTTACCTGTGGCCTCTTGCTGACTTCTTGTAGAGACGATGATCCCAGTTCGGCACCCGTCGACGAGGTGGAGGCCCAGCTGCGGCAAATGACATTGCGCGAAAAAGTTGGGCAGATGATTTATGTGCGCATGGAATCGCTCGACACCACCATTCACTGGAACACCTACGCCGACCTTCAGGAAAAACCCATGTATGAGGTGAACAACGTCGTCAGGGGCGTGAACACCAAATATCCCGTCGGCGGCATTATCCTCTACGCTTGGAACATTAACAACGAGTCGCAACTGTCGAGACTTATCTCTGACATCCGCACGCTCAACGGGCACCCGCTGCTGTGCATCGACGAGGAGGGCGGACGCATTGCACGCATAGCAAAAAACAGCAACTTCAACGTGGAAGTGGTAGAACCAATGGGCGAAATAGGGAAAACGGGCGACCCTAACAATGCCTACCATGCCGGAAATGTCATCGGATCATATCTCTCGAAATACGGCTTCGACATCGACTTCGCACCGGTGGCCGACGTGAACACCAACCCCGAAAACATCGTCATCGGCGACCGCGCCTTCTCCGACGACCCGGCGGTGGCCGCGCCGATGGTGGTGAACTACCTGCAGGGCCTGAAGGATGCCGGCATCACGGGCTGCATCAAGCATTTCCCCGGCCACGGCGACACCAAGGCCGACACCCACTACGGCTATGCCAGCACGCAAAAGACGTGGCAGGAGATGCTACAATGCGAGATGGTGACTTTCAAGGCCGGCATACAATGGGGCTGCCAGCTGATTATGACCGCCCACGTCGGCGCGCCCAAAGTGACGGGAAGCGACATTCCCTCAACGCTCTCGTCCGTCATTCTACAAGACAAACTTCGCGGTGAACTGGGCTACCAGAACATCATCATCACCGACGCCATGGAGATGGGGGCCATCACTCAGCAATTCACCAGCGCCGAGGCCGCCGTGGGCAGCATACAGGCCGGCGTGGACATCGTGCTCGGGCCGAGGAACTTCATCGAGGCTTTTGATGCCGTGGTGAAGGCTGTGGAAACAGGTGTCATCCCCGAGGAACGCATCAACCAAAGCGTACGCCGTATTCTGAAACTAAAAATGGCATCTTAGTTCGCGAACTAAGATGCCATTTTTAAGATATGAGTTATGAATTATGAGGGGAGGCCCACCCCCAAGGGGGGATTAGAGGGGGGCCTCACTCTTCACTTAAAAAGAGGCTTTCACTATCTGGCAGATATTGTCGGTCTTCGACATCGTGTAGTAGTGAATGGCCGGCACGCCGTGGCTTAGCAGGTCGCGGCTTTGTTCTATGGACCATTCAATGCCCACCTGATAGGCATCGTCCTCCGTCCGTGCCTGCCGCAAACGGCTTACCAGCGGTTGCGGAATGTCGATGTGGAAGGCGCGGGGCAACAGGTCCGTCTGGCGTAGTTTAGAAATGGGCTTCAGGCCGGGAACCACGGGAACGGTGATGCCGGCGGCAACCAGACGGTCGCGGAAACGGTAGAAAGGCTCGTTGTCGAAGACCATCTGCGTGACGATGTAGTCGGCTCCGGCCTCCACCTTGCATTTCAGGTACTCGATGTCAACGTCGAGGTTGGGGGCCTCAAAATGTTTCTCGGGATAGGCGGCCACGCCCACGCAGAAGTCGGTGGGCAACCCGTTCCTTACCGTCGGGTCGAGGTACTGGCCGTGGTTCAGGCGGTTGATCATGGCCACCAGCTCGTCGGTATGCGAAAAGCCGTCGGCCTCGGGAATGAAATAGCGTTGTCCGGGAATGGCATCGCCGCGCAGGGCCACCACATTACGGATGCCGAGGAAGTGGAGGTCGAGCAGTTCGCTCTCCACCCGCGACCGTGAGGCGCCGCCGCAAATGACGTGCGGCACAATCTCTAACTGTGGGTAACGGCGCATGATGGCGGCCACCACGGCCACCGTGCCGGGACGTTTGGTAAGCGTCATTTTCGTGTAGGTGCCGTCGGGATTGGACACGTATTCCACCTCATCGCGATGGCAGGTGATGTTGATAAACGGCGGGTGGAATTGCATCAGCGGGTCCAGGCTGTCGTAAAGACGGCTGACGTCGCTGCCCTTCAGGGGCGGCACCAACTCAAAACTGGCAAAGGGCTTTTCGTTCTTTCGGAGTAAATCTGCTACTTTGGACATGGGAAATTTCATTTGAGGTATGAGTGACGATGTATGAAGTTGCTCATAGTTTGGAACTCATGGTTCATCACTTTACAATTCTATTTTACATATTTCGACAACAGGTGCTCGCCTTCTTCCGTGGTGATGCCACGGCGGAGGCAGTAGTCGGCCAGCTGAGTGCGGTCTATCATGCCCACGGGGAAATAGCGGGCGTCGGGATGGATGATGAACAGTCCGCAAATGGCGGTTGAGGGCTGAATGGAATAGCGGTCGGTCAGCATGACATCCAACAAAGTTTCTGCATCCAGCCGGTCGAAGACAATGCGCTTGAGCGAGTGGTCGGGACAGGTGGCATAACCGAAGGCCACACGGAGAATGTTGTTTGCTGATAGTTGGCCATTGACAACCATTGATTGCATCCATTCCGCGGCGGCCTCGGCCAGGCGTGCACAAAGGGCATGCCCCATCAGCCGCGTAGTATCGTCGGTGGCCTGTGTCTTCATGCTGGTGGCAATGGTAAAAAGTCCGATCGGACGCGGTTGCTTCTCGTCGAAGAAGTCGGCCACACACCGGCAATGTCCGGCCGCACTCTGACTACGCAACATGGGGAGGCGTTGTCCGTCGGCCAAAAGAATGTCGTTTCCCTGGCGGCAGGCATCTTCAAATTGCAACAGGCCGCGCAAGTAGATATTGTCGGCTTCAATGGCCTCCTGCAACCATTGCCTGCCCTCATTGAGCATGCGTGCGGCCTCGGGGTTGACCAACTGTTGTTGCAATGTCTCGCCCTTAAATCCCCAGAACAACAGGAACATACGCCAGTCAATGTATTCGGCAACGTCGGCCACCGGAAGGAAACGGGAAGTGAGCAACGGGCCTTTCGGCAAACTGATGTGTTGGAAAAACTCCCTTGCTTCGGCTCTCTCGGGTGTTCCCCGCCGGTTGGCCTCCTCGTAGGGTGTAAGTTCGGAGTGGTGCTCGCTATAGGCATCGCGTATTTGTTGCTGCTCGGCACGAATCTGACGTTCCGTTTCTTCGGGAGCCGTCAGCAATCGCTTGGCCAAAAGGGAAGTCTGCGAGGCATCGCCGCCATGAACCACCAGTCCGTCGTAAAGAGGCGCCAGGCGCACGGCGGTGTGAAGGGCAGATGTTGTAGCGCCGCCCACCACGATGGGCACATGCAACCGGTGTTGCTGAAACAGGCGGCACAACAATTCCATTTCTTTCAACGAGGGCGTAATCAGCCCGCTGATGCCCACCATGCAAGGTTTCAGCCTCAAAGTTTCCTGAAGGATGGTGTCGGCAGGCACCATTACGCCGAGGTCGCGGACGTCGAAACCATTGCATCCCAGCACGATGCCGACAATGTTCTTCCCGATGTCGTGAACGTCGCCGTTGGCAGTGGCCGTAATCACCACAGGGCGCGTGCTCTGCCCCGCCCTGCCCTTTTCCATATAAGGTTGCAACAGGGCCACGGCATCTTTCATCACTTTTGCCGATTTCACCACCTGCGGCAGGAACATTTTTCCTTCACCAAACAGCTGTCCCACATGCTCCAAGGCCTTCATCAGCGGTTCCTCAATGACGCGCACGGGGTCGTTGCCATAGCATTGCAATGCCTCGGGAATGTCTTCCGGCAGATAGTCGCTCAACCCGCTGCTCAGCGCGTAGTCCAGCCTCTTTTCTATGTTTTCGCTTCGCCAGGAACCCGACTGCCCGTCGGCATTTTTCTCTGCCGACGAGCCTTTCTGAACGGTGGCGGCCAGCGAAATAAGTTTTTCGGTGGCATCGTCGCCGGTGTTGAGAATGACATCCTCAACGGCCCGCAAAAGGTTCGGCTCTATGCTGTCGTAAACCTGGAGCATGGAGGGATTGACAATGGCCATGTCGAGCCCGGCGCGGATGGCATGGTAGAGGAAAGCCGAATGCATGGCTTCGCGCACCGTGTTGTTGCCACGGAAGGCAAACGACAGGTTGCTGACGCCTCCGCTCGTCTTGGCAAAGGGCAGGTTCTGCTTTATCCAGCCCACGGCACGGATGAAGTCGCGCCCATAGTCGCGGTGCTCGCTGACACCCGTTCCCACCGAAAGGATATTAACATCCAAAATGATTTCCTCGGGCGGAAAGCCCATGTCCGTCAACAAACGATATGCGCGGCGGGCAATTTCCGTCTTTCGTTCGTATGTGGTGGCCTGGCCCTCCTCGTCGAAGGCCATCACCACGACGGCGGCGCCCAAGCGGCGCAGTTCGCGGGCTTTTTCCATGAAATCGCCGTCGCCGTTCTTCAGGCTGATGGAGTTGACGATGCATTTCCCCTGGGCGTTCTTCAATCCGGCCACGAGCGTTGGCCAGTCGCTGGAGTCAATCATCAATGCACTGCGCCCCACGGCGGGGTCGTTGGCAATATAACGCAGGAAGGTCTGCATTTCCTCTCGGCTATCGAGCATGGCATCGTCCATGTTGATGTCGATGACCGCCGCGCCGCCTTCTATCTGCTGGCGTGCTACGCCAAGGGCCTCGTCGTATTGTTTCGAGGCTATCAGGCGAGCAAACTTCCGCGAGCCGGCCACGTTGGTGCGCTCGCCCACATTGGTGAAGTTGGCCGCCTCGCGGTCGATGAGCACGGGTTCCAGTCCCGACACCCACAACTGGTGGTTCTTTTCGGGAATGTGCCTCGGAGCAATGCCTTTCAGGGCCTCACTGATAGTGCGTATGTGGCGTTCATCCGTTCCGCAGCATCCGCCGGCAATGTTCAGCAGCCCGCCGTCGGCCATCTGGCGCAGGTACGAGGCGGTCACCTCGGGCAATTCCTCGTATTCACCCATTTCGTTGGGCAGTCCGGCATTGGGATGCAGGCTGAGGGCCACCCCGACGCGGCGTGCCAGCTGTTCGGCAAAAGGCCGCAACTCTTTCACGCCGAACGAGCAGTTGAGCCCGAAGCTTACAAGTCCCGGGTAATGGCAGATGCTGATATAGAATGCCTCCAGCGTCTGCCCGGTCAGCGTTCGCCCGCTGCGGTCGTTGATGGTTGCCGACACCATGACCGGCACCACGCGCCCCAGCCGTTCGTTGAGTTGGCTGACGGCATAGAGCGCCGCCTTGGTGTTCAGGGCGTCGAAACAAGTTTCCAGCAACAGCATGTCGGCACCGCCCGCAATGAGGGCTTCCGCCTGCTCGCCATAGGCCGAGGCCATCTCGTCGAAACTGACGGCACGCAGGGCCGGACGGCTCATGTCGGAGGCCAGCGAAAGCGACTTCGACGTAGGTCCCATCGACCCGGCCACCCACACCTTTTTTATATTTATAAATTCATCGGCCACCTGACGGGCAAGGCGGGCACCGGCCTGCGCCATGTCGCGCGCCACGTCCTCGCAGCGGTATTCCTGCTGGCTGATGCGATTGGCCGAAAAGGTGTTGGTGGTGATGATGTCGGCACCGGCCTCCACATAACGGCGGTGGATGTCCTTGATGATGTCGGGAGCGGTAAGGCACAGCACGTCGTTGTTGCCAGCCAGCGACACCGGCCACTGCTCAAAGCGTCCGCGATGGAAGCTGTCGGCCCCCACGCCAAGGGCCTGTATGCGGGTGCCCATGGCCCCGTCGAGAATGAGAATCCTACTTTTAAGTTGCTCAGCAATAGTCATTTCCGTAACTTTTCACGCCTTTCTCCTGCCGAGGTCAAACATTGTTTTTCCGGCAGGCAAAGCACAAGATGGCTGCAAAGTTACAGATAAACGCGAGAAATGCAAAACAATCTGAAAGCTATTTTGATGGATAAGTAACAATTTCCTATCTTTTCACCCGAACAATTCGGCCCAATGGCGGAAGCGGATGAGGCCGGGCTGACCGAACTTGGCGAGGCTGCGCTCGGCCTGTTCCAGGGTTTTCTCCTGGTCGGGACGCGTCTTCGAGAAAAACTTGTCGGCGTAGCAAATGAGCTGTTCCTCAAGGGTTTCGGGCAAGAACGACAGATGGGGCAAGGGCAGCTGCTGGCTCACGATGTCTTCCTCGGTGAGGCCGGCTCCGGTATGTCGCTCGCACACCCTGGCATGCCTTGGCAACCCCTCTTCCCTCAGCATTTCGGCACCGATGCGCCCGTGGCAGATATACGGCTCTGTGCCGAAACATTCTATGCCGGGGGCATTGCAGCGCACGATGCCGATGTCGTGGAGCATGGCGGCCTCCTCCACGAAGGCGGTGTCGATGGGCAGTTCGGGATGGGCGGCGGCAATGGCCAGCGCCTTGTCGGCAACGGCACGGCTATGGGTGAGCAAGATGCGGCGAAGGGCGTTGTCCTCCTGATAATATTTGTTGATGATGGAAAGATAGTCCATAGGAAAAAAAGTATGACCCACTGAAAAACTAAAACAAATCGGAATGGGTGCCAGTCTGAAGAAATAGCAATGTCAATTCCGTATCATTCTGCATCCAGGTCATCAACCAGTCAGGCTCAATATGGCATTCCCATGTTTCCATTATTTGGTTTACCAGTTTATGCGGACGATACACAGATGGCAACTTGCCCGTGAGAGCAAGAATTTCAATGACATCCTTTATCAACTGTATGTTCAGACCACGCTTTTTACAACGTTTCAGGTCTTTTTCAAATCGCTTAGAATAGCGAATGCTATACATATCTGTCAACCAAGTATTTTCTTAAACATGTCATCCACACTGTCGGCTTGATAAACCCGGCCGTTTTTCACGTCGTCCATAGCCTCGCGAAAACCGGCCGTCTTGGTGACATCATTTTCCGGGGGCTGGGCATCTTTCAGAATTTTCACCGATGTCACGCCCACCAACATTTTACATGCCTGTTTTACTTTCGACACAAGGGTTTCGTCGGGAATTTGTAATATTATTGTTGCCATATTCTTTACATGTTATACGTTCGGGCTACAAAGATAGTGTTAATTTTTCTAATTGCCAATTCTTTTCCTTGCAAATTTCATCCACGGCCCCCCATGGTTCGCTCATTGATGAAGCGATGGAACTCGTCGGCATAGGCATCGGTGACGTGGATGATTTCGTTACCGATGTACACGCAATCGTTGCGGTCAACCTTCGTAATGCGGTCGAGGGCAACGATATACGAGCGGTGTATGCGCAGGAATCGGCCCCGGGGCAGCATTTCCTCCACCGCCTTCATGGTCATGTGGGTGATGAGCGGCTTGCGCTCGCCCTCCAGGTAGAACATGACGTAGTCTTTCATGCCACTCACATAAAGCACCTGTGCGAGCTGCAACTGCCGCAACTCGCCGTCCACGCGGATGAAGATGGAGGTGGCGGGCGGCTCGGAAACGGCCGGTGCTATCGGAGCGACGGGCGTTTTCACCTCGTCCCCTTTCAGGGTGCCGGCCTTGCGCTTTCGCGCCTTTTCCACGGCCATGATGAACTTGTTGTAGCGGATGGGCTTCAAAAGGAAGTCGAGGGCGCTCACCTCATAGCTCTCGAAGGCGTATTCCTTGAAGGCGGTGGTGAACACGATAAGCGTTTCCTCGGGCAGGATATGGGCCAGCTCCATGCCGTTGAGGTCGGGCATCTGAATGTCGAGGAAAAGCAGGTCGGGCTTCATGCGGCCGATGGCTTCCACGGCCTCCACCGAGTCGGTGAACGATGCCAGGAGCTGCAGATCGGGCGTCCTGCCTACAAAAGCCTCCATGAGGCTGACGGCCAGCGGCTCGTCATCGACGATGATGCAGGAAAGGGTGTTCATGGGCGAATGGTGATTTGCGTATGGTAGATGTTGTCGGCGGTCACCTCCTGTTGCCAGTCGAAGCGGCCGGGATAGAGGAGCTGGAGGCGCCGCCGCGTGTTCTCAATGCCTATGCCCGAGCCGCTGCGGTCGGTGTCGCTCTTGGGGTAGTTGGTGTTGTCGCAGGTGAAGGTGAGGGCGTTGTCGCGCTGCACCATCGAGATGTTCACCAACGAGGGGCGGCTGGTGCTGGTGCCGTGCTTGAAGGCGTTTTCCACCAGCGAGATGAAGAGCAGCGGAGCCACCGGGGCCTGCTCGTTCTCTATGTCGGTGGCAAACTCCACGCTGGTCTTGCTATTGCAGCGCAAACGCATCAGTTCCACGTAGTTGCGCATGAACTCCACCTCGCCCCTGAGGGGCACGTCCTGCTTGTCGGTTTCGTACATGGCGTAGCGCAGCAGGTCGCTCAGCTGGGCAATGGCCTCCTGGGCCTTGTCGGGGTCTATCTGCGTGAGGCTCGAAATGTTGTTGAGCGTGTTGAACAGGAAATGGGGGTTGATTTGGTTCTTCAGCCACGCCAGCTCGGCCTCGGTGGTCTTCTGCCGTTGTTCGGCCAGCTGCTGCTTCAGGCGGTTGGTGCGCATGAAGTGGCGGATGCCGACGGCGGTGGCTATCATGGCACAGTTGAAGAGCATGAAGACAAACAGGCCCATGTACATGTTGAGCTTGGCAAAATAGGGCATGTTGTGGGTGAAATACCTGATGTAGAACAGCCCGAAGTTCAGCCCGAGCATGAGCACAAGGTTCAACAACGCGAACCACACATAGCGGCGGCGGAAGAACAGGTGGTGAAGAAGATAGAAGTTGGCAAAGTAGATGACCAGCGGCGACTGGAGCATGAACACGGTGGCCCAGGTGGTGGCCCGCACGTTTTTCCAGTCGTGGGTGGTGACGTAGGCGGTAAGGGCGGGAACCGAGATAATGGCGGCCCACACGGCCAGCTGCATGACCAGCAGCAGGATGTCTTTCTTTCCTATTTTCTTCATGATTGCAAAAATATATATTTTTTCTGAATTACGGGCCAACCATGCCAAGAAATTAAGTTTTCTTTAGACCTTTGGCAGCGGCCGGAAATGATGGATTTTGGGGCCGCGAAAATGGTAAAAAATATTGACAAAATCTCTGATTTTTCAACGATTTTGTAAACGACTGAATATCAGTGGCTTGCAAATCGCCTTTGTTTTGACCGCAAATTTCGGGGAGAGATTTTGAAGATTGAGGGGAGAAATCTTGAAGATCTCTCCCCGAAATTTGCGGTCAAGCTCATGGCAGGTGGGAAATTTTCATGAAAAATCTTGACATTTTTCTTTGTCGTGCAACTGGTTCCGGTCGCCGGCTTATTGCTGTTGCATGTTGCCCATGTTGTTGATTTTCTCGCCCTGCGACTGCTGCTCTATGTAGTCGCTCTGCACGCGGCTGGAGTGCTGCTTCATCTGGCGCTTGTTGTTGCCGAAGGTGTAGCTCACGCTGAAGGTCAGGCCGCTCATGGGCACCTTGATGGTCTGGTGGCTCAGGAAGTCGTTGCCGCGGCTATAGGTTTCCATCTTCAGGTTGCCGCCGTCGGTGAGGCCGGTCAGCCCTTGCAGGCTCAGGGTGAGGCGGTCGTCGAAGAAGGTTTTCGACACGTTGGCCGTCAGCAGGTTCATGCCGCTGGTCCAGCCCTGCAGGGTGTAGGTTTTCGACGAGCTGATGAAATAGGCCGCCAGCTTGATGTCCCAGGGCAGGGTCTGCTGAACGCCGGTCATGGCGGTGGCCGTCCAGCCGTTGCTACGCATGTTGAGCGTTTCGCTGCGCATGTCGGTGTAGTTCAGGCTGCCGTTCACAAAGAGGCGCGTCTTGGGCGTGGCCAGCCAGTTGGCATAGACGTTGGCACCTGTCTGGTGGCGCTTCACAATGTTGCCATAGGTGGTGTTGAGCAACTGGCCGTCGAAGAAGCTGTACTGCTCAATGGCGTTGTCGGTGAAGTTGTGGTGGAGGTTCACGTTGAGCATGAGTTTCTGCGTGAACTTGTTGTACACCAGCGAGATGTTGTGCGACTTCTCCACGTCGAGGTTGGTGTTGCCATAGGCCAGGGCGTTGGGGTCGCTGCGGTCGATGTAGGGGTTGAGGTAGGAAATGCCCGGGCGCGAAATGCGCATGTTGTAGGTCAGGCCGATGTTGCTGCCCTGGTTGAGGTTGTAGGACAGGCTGGCCGTGGGCACCAGCGAGCCATAGTCGGTGCTGAAGTCGCGGCCCAGGCCCTGGCGGTATTCCACCTCCTGCCAGGTGTGCTCATAGCGCAGGCCGGCCTTGGCGCCCAGCTGGTTCCATTGTGCGGCGTACTCGGCATAGGCGGCGCCGATGATGTTCTTATAGGTGTAGTCCATGCCCGAACCGGCATCGGCAATGCCAGAAAGGAAGTAGTCGGCGTCGGACGTGGCGTTGTGAATCGTCGTCTTGGCACCCAGGCTCAGCGTGTGGCCGGGGGCGGTGGGCATGGTATAGTCGGCCTGGAAGGTGTGGTCGGTGGTGTGCTCGTGGTTCACCGAGTGGCGGTCGGTAAGGTCGATGGTGGCGGCCACGTCCGACTGGAAGTCGTTGTCCTGCTCGGTCTTCGACGGGCTGTACGACAACTGGTAGGTGAGCACGAGCGACTGGGTACGCTCTTTGTTGAAAAAGCGCTGGTAGTCCACGTTGCCGCTGAACGAGGTACGGGCGTTGCGCGTGTTCATGTTCGTGATGTAGTTGAAGCCGCTGCCGTAGGCACCGCCCAGCTGGCGCGTGGTGGTGGAGCCCTCGTTCTTCATGTTGAAGCTGGTGAGCGAGAAGGTGGCGTTGAGGCTGCTCATGGCGTCGAGGTCATAGCCCAGGCTCACGTTGCCCAGGGTGAAGGGCAGCTTCACAGTGGTGGCGGCATTGGTGAGAATGGTGCCGCCGCCGTTTTGCTGCTCCATTTCAACGTCGGTGGTACCGGGCGTGGAGTAGTTTTCCATCACGTTGGCACTGAAGGAGAACTTGCCCTGCTGCCCGCTGACGAAGGCGCCGCCGCCCACGCCACGGTTGCCGGCCTGGGCACGCAGGGTGCCGTTGATGCCGTTGAGCGATTGCATGGCCTGCGCATCCATGCGGTTCATCACAATGTTGAGAACGCCGCCGGCACCTTCAGCATCGTAGCGGGCACCGGGATTGGTCACCACCTCAATGCTCTTGACGGCGGCGGCGGGCATGCTCTTGAAAATCATCGAGGGGTTGCTCTGGAACATCACGTTGGGCTTGCCGTCAACATAAATCTTGAACGACGACGAGCCGTTCACCGAGATGTTGTCCTGGCCGTCAACGGTCACCATGGGCACCTTGCGCAACATGTCGAGAACGGTGGAGGCCTTGGCGTCTTCGTCTTCGCTCACGTTGTAGCTCATCTTGTCAACTTCCATTTTCACCAGCGGCTTCTGCCCCACCACTTCCACGCCGCCGAGCATGGTGGCGTCGTCGGTCACATACACGGTGCCGAGGTCGAGCTCGCCGCTTCCGGGCAGCTCTATGGCGCGGCGAAGCTCTTTCTTGCCCACACTGCTGAACACGATGTCGTACTTGCCACGGCCCTTCACCTCATGGCTGAAACGGCCGTCTTCACCGGTGAGGAACATGGCCACGGCTTTGTCGCTCTTGCCCGGCTGGAACACGCGCACGGTGGCGTAGGGCTCGCCCTCGCCCAGGCTCTGGTCAACGAGGATGCCCTTCACGGTGGTTTGCGACAACGATGGCAACGAAACGAGCGCCATCAACACTAACACGAGTTTTCTTGATGCTTTCATATCTGATTTTTATTTTTGTTTTCCCGTGCAAAGGTATGGCAAAAAGTGGCGCCGACCATATTTCTTTCGACCAAATCCCCGCTTTTCTTCGACGAATGGCCCCGAAAACCGCTCCTTCTTCACAAAAAAGAAGCGCCGAAAGGCACTTTTTTGAAAATAATGCGAAAAAAATTTGGCGGTATGGCAGAAAGTGCGTACCTTTGCAACCGCAATTCAGAAATGAAGCGCACGGAGGGTTCCGTAGCTCAACTGAATAGAGCATCTGACTACGGATCAGAAGGTTGTGGGTTTGAATCCCGCCGGAATCACAAAGCAAAGCCGCAAGTTCTCGGAAACGAAAACTTGCGGCTTTCTTTTTTTCTCATAAATATCAACAAAAAAAGTAACAGCTTGACTGTTACTTTCTATGAGCGATAAACGGGACTCGAACCCGCGACCCTCGGCTTGGGAAGCCAATGCTCTACCAACTGAGGTATTATCGCCTGCCGGCTATTTGGAGTGTGCGGCAGCAAGCGATAAACGCCTGATAGCACCACAGCCGTTGCATGTAAAAACATAAACTTGTTCAAAATGAGCCGATACTGGGACTCGAACCCAGGACCTACGCATTACGAATGCGTCGCTCTACCAACTGAGCCATATCGGCATTTGGCATCGGGCTGTTTTCCAAATGCGGGTGCAAAGGTAATTCTTTTTGGCGAAACGGCGAACATGGCGGCATGGAAAATCATCATGTTTAACGTTTTTTACTATTTCACCGCCCTTGCCATGACACTTTTGCATGCCCGCGCTCAAAAGCGGCTCACCACCTCGGCCACCTCCTGCCAGTCGGTTTCGGGCTCAAAGCCGAACTTGTCGTCAATGCCCACGTTGAAATAGAGCTTCTGGTCGAAGCACGAAATGCGCGTGTTGCCCACCTCGGGGTTTTCGTTGGCATAGTCGAAATGGATGCCGTCGGCGGCGAAATGTTCAAGGTAGCGCTGCAAAGCATCGGGATAGCAGCCGGTCCACAGGATGAGGCAGATGTCCTGGCGCACGGAGAGCACCTGGAGCACCTCTTTTGCCAAAGGGAAGTAATGATAGGTTTCCTCGGCGTCGTAGCAGGCCGTGATGATGGTGTCGTGGATGTCCACGATGACGTAGATTTTCTCCCACTCTTTTTCTTGCTTGCGGTGGAAGGCCGCTTCGAAAGCTCTTGTAATGCTCATGGTTCTTGGGATTAGGGGGTTAGGGGCTGTTCTTCACCTTTGAGGAACACGCGGCGGATGAGGGGCAGCGTGTAGGCGTAAGGAAGGAAGGCCAACGACGGCATGGGGGCCGTGATGAAGAAATTGGCCACCTTGCCGCGCGTGATGCTGCCGTGAGTGGCCGACAAATCCATGGCGGCGGCGCTATTGAGGGTGGCGGCATTGAGGGCCTCTTCGGGCAAAAGCCGCATTTTGATGCACGCCAGCGATACCACGAACTTCATGTCGCCCGAGGGCGTGGAACCGGGGTTGTAGTCGCTGGCCAGGGCAAGAGGCAGGCCGGCATCGATGATGCGGCGGCCGGGGGCGAAAGGCATGTTAAGGAAGAAACTGGTGCCGGGCAAGGCGGTCGGAATGGTCTGAGGATGGGCACGCAGCAGTTCGATGTCGCGCAAGGTCATGCTTTCCAAGTGGTCCACGCTGAGCGCATTGTGCTCCACGGCCACCTCCACTCCCCCGCTATCGGCCAGCTCCTGCCCGTGAATCTTCGGGCGCATGCCGTATTTCGCGGCGGCTTCCAGTATGCGGGCGGTGTCGCGAGGTGTGAAAAATCCTTCGTCGCAAAACACATCCACGAAATCGGCCAACTGCTGCCGCCCCACTTCGGGTATCATTTCGTTGACCACCAGGTCCACATACTCCTCCTGCCGCCCTGCGAATGCCCTTCCCACGGCATGTGCCCCGAGGAACGTGGCGCGCACGGTGGCCGGTGTGGTTTCCGCAATGCGTCGGATGACGCGCAGCATCTTCAGCTCGTCGGCGGTATTGAGTCCGTAGCCGCTCTTTATCTCCATGGCGCCGGTGCCTTTAGCCACCATTTCGCGGACGCGGCACATGGCCTGATGGTAAAGGTCGTCCTCGCTCATTTCGTGCAGGCGGTCGGCAGAATTGAGGATTCCGCCGCCGCGCCGCGCTATTTCGGCATAGCTCAGGCCGCGGATTTTGTCAACAAACTCCTGTTCGCGGCTTCCGGCATAGACGATGTGGGTGTGGCTATCGCAAAACGAGGGCAACAACGCGCCGCCCTTCGCATCGGCCTTGCAACAATCCGGGGCGAGAGGTTCCGGCGGCTGGCCTTGCGGGCCAAAGTCCTTCACCAGCCCGTCTTCCACCAGGAGCCAGGCGTTTTCCTGCGTTTCCATGTGTTCCATCTCCTGACCTCGGAGCGTGGTTTTTCCCTCGGGCAGCAGGCCGGCCAGCAGGCCGATGTTCTCAATAAGCAGCTGTTTCATCTTTCATTCGTTAAGATGCCACAAATTTACTAAATCTTTTTTATATGATACAATTATTAGTGAAATAATCGTTGAAAAAGTCTAATTGTAACTAACCGCCATATAACTTTCGGCACTTAATGCTTATATTTGCACCCGAAAATCCTTGCCGACGACATGAGCGAAACAACCACACGGCACGAGACACGGAAGCGCGGCCTGGCGGCCATGCTGCTGCTCCTTTGTTGCCTGACGGCGGAGGCCCAGCGAAAAATCACGGTGCTCGACGTGGAAACGCTACAGCCCATTGAAGGCGTGACCGTGAGGGTTGACAGCTGCCAAGCCGTAATAACCGACCGCCAGGGCGTGGTCACCGTGGCTGAGCGTTTCGACAGCATCAGTTTCAGCCATGTGCTTTATGAGCGCGAACGGCTGGCCTTTGCCGAAGTGGGTGACACCATGCAGATGTTTCCGAGCGCCATGATGCTGCCCGAGGTGCAGGTGGTCAGTGTCAGTCCGGAACTTTTGAGCAGCATCAAAGAAGGCATAGCGCAAATCGTAGCGGCCCAGCCGCCGCAGCCGCTCGCCCGTTTCGACATGGCGAGGATGCTGGACCGCCGTTGGCGTCGCGACCAGAAGCACCTGAAGCAAGCCGAGAAAATCATTGAAGAATACGACAAGAAATAAGCTTGTTTCACCATAGAAAAAAGCCCTTCTGCATTTCCCCGTCGGGGAAAACCAGAAGGGCTTTTCTTTTATCCCCAATCGGTCATTGGGATAGTTGTTTTTGTGGCTGTCTTTGTAACTCTGCACAAGAATCCCATTTTGTCAAGATTTTTCATGGTTTTTGGGGGTCAGCGGATTTTCCCGGTTGGCAGAGGCCATTTGATCAAGAATAAAGTTGTACCTTTGCAGTATGGAACATACCAAGCTTCTTAGGGAGATCCTCCCTGATGTACTGATAGACAACTTTGACGTTGTCAGGTTTGAGAAGACAGACACTCGTTTCGACATTTGGCTTGACGAGAAGAAGGTCATGATGCGTGAGGACAAAAAG
>JAEEGL013544066.1_pt1 | contig 22163 bp, 13 predicted proteins | sample 9134231 | NCBI WGS metagenome assembly JAEEGL01 (sample SAMN16246548, study PRJNA631951) | gut metagenome | biome: gut microbiome; feature: rumen; material: fiber-attached | host: Bos | place: Iran: Karaj | collected 2018-10 | reverse complement strand
CGCGTTAGCCAACCGTTCGCTGATGATGCAGCGCATTATGGAAATTTTGCAAGATGCTTATCCGGACATCACGTTCGAGCCGATGATCAACATCGCGCACAACTACGCCGCGTGGGAGAACCATTTCGGGGAGAATGTGATTGTGCATCGAAAGGGAGCCACCCGCGCCCGCGTTGGCGAGGTGGGCATCATCCCCGGTTCGCAGGGGACTTGCTCTTACATCGTGGAAGGCTTGGGTGAGGAAAACAGTTTCCTGAGCTGTTCGCATGGTGCCGGACGACTGATGAGCCGCACAGAAGCGCAAAACACCATCGACTTGCAGGCGGAAATCGCCTTCCTCGACGCGCAGAACATCGTCCACGGCATCCGTACCCGCAGCGACCTTGACGAGGCACCTTCCGCCTACAAAAACATTGACGAGGTGCTGGCGCAGGAGTCCGACCTTGTGAAAATCCTGACCAAGCTGCACCCCATCGCCGTCATCAAAGGGTAGTGGCGAAGTGTTGTGCATCTGCGAGACGCAGATGTCTCCATTGTAGAGACGTTTCATGAAACGTCTCTACGGGAAAAATGAAACTATTGTCTGTTGTCTAAAAAAATGTACCTTTGCCGCCGAATTAGAAGTCATGGGCAAGAGAAAACAGGACACTCAGATCGCGATCAAGAACAGGAAGGCGGAATTCCTCTACTATCTGCATACTTCCTACACGGCGGGTATTGTGCTGACAGGCACGGAGATCAAATCCATCCGGGCGGGGCGCGCCAATATCACCGATGCCTATTGTTCGTTCATTAACAACGAGTTATGGGTTCATAACATGCACGTCAGCGAGTATGCGCAGGGCAGCTACAACAACCATCAGCCCAAGCGCGACCGCAAGCTGTTGCTTCAACGCAAGGAGATGCGCAAACTGATGACCAAGCTCAACGAGCGCGGTTTCACCATCATCCCCACTTTGCTGTGGATCAATGAGAACGGCTATGCCAAATTAGATATCTCTTTAGCCAAAGGTAAGAAAATGTACGACAAACGCGAAACCATCAAGGAGCGCGACCAACGCCGTCGCGGCTCTGACGAAGAATAAACGACAATGGAAGAGAATCTGCCCATCACTGACACGTTGCCCGAGTCCATCGCGGAGCAGGAGAAAATCTGGTACGGTATCGGCGAAACCGCTGAGGCTCTGGGTGTTTCGGCCTCCACCTTGCGTTTTTGGGAGAAGGAGTTCGATCTGATTAAGCCCCGTAAGAACAAAAAAGGCGACCGTTTCTACTCCAAAAACGACATCGCCATCCTGCGCACCATCCAGTATCTCACCAAGGTGAAAGGTTTTACGATTCAGGGCGCAAAGACCGCCATCAAAACCAACTTCATGAAGGAGGCCGAAACTGCCGCCATCGTGGACACACTGACACAGATTAAGGAGAAATTGCTGTCTGTAAAGGCCATGTTGAAATAACCGTCTTTCTTGCAAAAAATCGTATTATATAATTAAAAATCCACTGTTTATAAGTAATTTTTACCACAATAATTTGCAACTTTGAAAGTTGTATCTTTGTTCGTTTGTAAAATAGGTTATAATCAGTGAACTGTATGAAATATATCAAGACCAGCCTGTTGTTTATAATGACAGGGTTATTCGGCATATTGCCGGCCTTTGCACAGCGTACGGAGAATTTCAAATCCCCCCAATACGAGTACCAGACAGCGGTGGATTTGTTCAACAAAGAGAAGTATGGTTCGGCGCAACAATATTTTAAATATGTGTATGAGAGCACCGATGACAAGCAACACGACTTGAAGACGAACTCGCTCTTCTATCAGGGTGTGTGTGCGGCCAAGCTCGACAACCAAGATGCCGGCTACCTGTTGCAATCGTTCATCGACCGTTATCCGGTACACACCTCAGTGCCTGAAGCGCACTATTATCTAGGCCGTTTCTATTTCGCCCGCAAGAATTACAAGAAAACGATTGAGCAGTTTGATGAAATCTACGAGTCGGAAATCCAGCCCGAAAACGTTCAGGAATACCATTTCAAGAAAGGGTATTCCTATTTCATGACGGAGGATTACGACAACGCCAAGATGATGTTCCTCAAGGCTCGTGAGGAAGAGGGTCCCTACAAGGACCGCAGCGTCTATTACCTTGCTTTTATGGCGTATCAGGCTGGACAGTACGATGCCGCCCTGGAAGATTTCCTCATCCTGAAGGACAATCCCGACCTCAGAAGCGAGGTTCCCTATTTCCTCACCCAGATCTATTTCAAGGAGGAACAGTACGAGAAGGTGCTGCAGGTAGCCCCGGAAACGGAAATTGTGAAAGACAAAAATCTGGCGCAGGTTGCCCGCTGCGTGGCTCTTTCCAACTATAAGTTGAACCAGTATGAGGAAGCAGCGGAATCTTTCGACAAAATAAAGGATAACAGTCTGATAACCTTTGACCGCAATGACTGGTTTGCGAAAGGTTTCACCGATTACCGGGTGCAGAAATACAGCGATGCCATCACCGCATTCTCCCGCGCCGCTAATGACAAGAACCCCGATGCGATGACCCAGCAGTGCTATTTTCTCATCGCAGACTGCTACATGAAGAATGCCCAGCGCACTCTCGCGGCGCAGAGTTTCAAGGAGGCTTCAAAGTACAATTTCGATCCCACTATCAAAGAGGAATCCCTTTTCAATTATGCCAAGCTGCAGTGCGAAACCTCCACGAGCCCGTTCAACAATGGTATCGAAGCGTTGCAAGACTATCTGAACCAGTATCCTCATTCCCAACACAGCGAGGAGGCCTCTGACTATCTGTCGCGCATCTATCTCTCCACCAAGAATTACCAGGCGGCCATCAACTCTATTGAGAAGATGAAAAGCAAGAACCCGTCCATCTTGAAGGCCTATCAGCGTTGTACCTTCAACCGCGCTCTTGAACAGATTAATAATCAAAATTATAAGGAGGCTATTGCCTTGTTGAACAAAACGCTCTCCAGCCCATCGGACAAGCAGATCCATCAAGATGCGCTGTATTGGAAAGCTGAGGCACAGTACCGTAACGAACAGTACAAAGACGCCTACTATTCTTTCCAGACTTATCAGAATTCCGACAGGGCTTCCACCAATGATTATTATGTAAACTCTTATTATTCATTGGGTTATGCGGCATTGAAGTTGAAACGCTATAGGGATGCCGGCAATCACTTTAAGACCTATCTCAACAAGACAACAAAATCGGAGGATATTGATATCCAAGCGGATGCATCTGCACGTTTGGCTGACTGCTATTTCATGCAGCTCGACCTTCCGAATGCCATAAAATATTATGACCAGTGCGAGCGTCTGGGGCAGTCGAACGCCGACTATGCAGTCTATCAACTGGCCAAATGTTATGGTTACCAAAAGAACAACAATAAGAAGATCCAGACCCTGGAGCGATTGTTAAATTCTTATTCGTCATCAAGTTACAAAGATGATGCAGAATTTGACCTCGCGGTGACCTACCATACGCAGAATGACTTTTCGAGTGCCATCTCCGCCTACAAGAGTTTCATCAAGAACCATCCAAAGAGCCAGTATATCCGTCAGGCGCACACGCGTTTGGCACAGGCCTATTTGAACAGCGACAATCAACAGATGGCTATTTCCACGTATAAGTATGTGGTGGAAACCTATCCCGGGTCGCAGGAAGCCAAGGACGCACTTGCCAATTTGGAGACCATCTATACGGAGAACGGAAACACAAGCGAGTTTTTCGACTATGTGCGTTCCAAGAACATGAACATCTCCGCCGACCGTCAGGATTCCATCGCTTTCAAGGCGGCGGAGACGAAATATAACCGTGGTGACTGCGAGGCCTCTATAGCTGCTTGTCAGGATTATATCCGTCAGTTCCCGAACGGATCTTTCGTGGCCAAAGCACATTTCTACAAAGGAGAATGCGAATACGGAATGCGCCGCTATGATGACGCGTTGGCCGATTATGAGGCTATCATCAAAAAGTACAAGACGGAATACAATGTGACAGCCTTGCACAAGGCCGCATCTATATTATATAATGACAAGAAGTATTCGAAAGCGTTGACTTATTTCAACAAACTGATGGAGAACACGACTGCGGAGGAAGAGGTTGTTTACGCAAACAACGGAGCCATGCGCTGTGCCTATTTTCTGAAAGATTACCGTTCCGCGCTTACGAGCGCCGAGAACATCATCCGCTCCAACCAACCCGATCAGGATCTGTTGTCGGAAGCATTGCTGATTGCCGGTAATTCCGCCTTGGAACTCAAGGAGACAGAGACGGCCAAAAACTATTATGGCAGACTTGTGCCGAAAGGCAGCAATGATCTTTGCGCTGAGGCAGCTTACCATTTGGCTGAGATCGCTCTCAACTACGACAAAAACCTCGAGGATTGCGAAACCCGAATCAAAGCAATCCTCGGCAGTGACTACTCCTCCGAGTATTGGTATGCCAAAACGTTCATTCTTTACGGAGACCTCTACAAGGCCAAGGGCAACTATTTCCAGGCCCGCCACACTTACCAGAGCATCGTGGATAACTATAACGGCGAGGATCTGGTGAAGGTGGCTCGGGATAAGATTGCGGAGGTGGATGCGCTGGACAATTAGTAGTTAGCAGTTAGTAGTTAGCAGTTAGTAGTTAGCAGTTAGTAATTGAAAATAGATACAGAAAGATGAAAAAGATAACGATATTGTTTTTTATGTTTTTATGTGCCGGTAGTTTGCAGGCGCAGGTGGTGGATTCGGCGCAGCTGCTGATTAAATATGTGCCGAAGCTGACCAACTCCAACAAAATCAACCAGCAGGCTATGCTGAAAGACACGGTGGTGAGCGAGCAGGTGGAGTTCAACTATGTTATTGCTCCAAATAAGCCGGATTTTGATTTCGCGCCGGGCGATATGCAGGTGGGCAAGCTCAACCCTGAGGTAAAGGAGCGCTATTACCGCAACTACATCAAAATTGGCTTCGGATACCCGATCACACCGCTGGCAGAGCTTTCGATGCACAATTGCCAGAATCCGAAATACTCTTACGGGTTGAACTTCCATCATTTCTCCTCGTGGGCGGAGCCGATAGGCAAGGAGCAGAAGAAGTTCGCGTATGCGCCCACCAGCGATACACGCGTACACTTGTTCTTTAACAGGATTTTCAAGAACCACACTTTTTATTCTTCTGTCGGGTACAACCATGAGATGGCCAATCTCTATGGCTTTTCCCAAGACTGGGTGCGAAAGGAGTTGTTTCTGAACCCTGAACATTATTACAGCAAGGAATACCGTGACAGCATAAAAAATAATTTCAACCATGTGCGCGCTGAAATAGGATTTCGCTCCAATTACACGGCGGAGGATAAACGGCTGAAAGAGGATGTTCGTGTAAATTATGATTTCATCCACACCTATTGGAAAAACATGGAACATGGGGTCGGATTGAAGGGAATGTTGGCATACGATGCCAAATTTTTGAAAATATCAGGCTACCAACATTATCAGTTGGATATAGGTATGGACTATTACAATAATGTCTGGAGTGACAGTATGCCAATGGGTACTGACAGCAGCCTGTTGAGACGCCGTGTTAGCAACAGCTTAATGTTTGAGCTGAAACCGACCATGAGTTTCAGTATTCGCGAATATCACTTGACATTGGGCGTCGGCGTGCCGATTCTCAACCAATTCAACAAGACGCAATGTCCTGTTTATCCGATTGCAGAGATCCAAATGGGTCTGATTCGTGGCATTTTGAACTTGTATGTCGGCGTGGACGGCCGAAGCTCTTACACTTCGCTGAAGGAGCTGCTGTATGAAAACCCTTATGTGAAACCGAACATTGACACGTTACGCTTCACCAAGTCGCAGATCAGCATCTATGGCGGTGTCAAGGGAAAAATCACCGACAAGTTGAACTACCATGTGTCGGCCAGATACTCCTATCGTCGTGACTTGCCGTTCTTTATGTTGGATACGGCCAGTCTGCTCAAGAACCAGTTTGACGTGGTGTATGCTAAAAAGGGTACAGAGTTGGATGTGAACGCCAATTTGAGCTGGGAGGCCATTAACCATCTGTACCTTTCCTTGAATGCCCGCTACCATGATTTCTTCTTTCTCGAGGATTACAACTGGTTTGAATCTGATGTTATCACAGGGGGCAAACCGCTCTATGTTCCGCGCTGGGAAATCGGATTTGAAGGCAAATATATCCTAAAGAACCGTTTCATCTTCACTGCCAACGCAAAAGTGGGCTTCAATCGTTGGGTGGTGGTGCCCAGATGTATGCCAGTGCTGGATGATTTCGGTGACCCGGTGCAAGATTTGGATGGCAATGCAGTTCATCAGATGGAATATACATTGGAGAATGACATCCGCCACTTTGATGTCGAGACTGGAACGGTCAAGCCTGTACTGAACTTCGGAATAGGTTTCGAATATTTGATTAACAAGCAATTCACGGCGTTTGCGAATATTAACAATATAGGTTGCCAGTATGCGACCAACTATTACGGTTTCAACAATTTCGGCATCAATGCCATTGTGGGTGTCACCTATTCGTTTGGTAATGAAGCCATTAAACGTATAAAGAAGAAATCCACCACCCCTAAGAACTGATGATGACACGTAAGGCAATCATAATCACAATGTTGTTGGCGGTTTTTCTTACGGGCTGCCATAACTCCTACCATCCTACGATACCCTACAGAAAGGTGGATTTTACTATCTATCCCAACGATGTGATGTATTACAGGTTGAACACATACGGTGGGTATGAATATTTCACCGGTGGGGTGAGTGGAATTGTGGTCTATCGGTTGGATGAATGGACTTTTATGGCATACGACCGTTCTTGTTCGTTTGATTGGGAGGATAACACTTCCTGGATTTGGGTTCACCCGAATGGCATCATGCTGATTGATTCTGTCTGTGGTTCCACGTATAATATTTTGGACGGAAACGTCATTTCCGGTCCTGCTATTTGGCCGCTCTACCAGTACAACACCCGTTACGACGGCGTTCGTCTGCGCATTTTCAATTAGCTTTTGCCTTTTAGCGGTACAATTTCACCAAGGTCTTAAGTCTCGCATCATACATTGTCAATGAGTGCTGATGATGTATGATGCGAAATCATTATATAATGTATATATAGTAATATTGTATCAGCTTTTTTTTTAATAAATAATCGTAAGGAGAAATCCGTATTGAAAAATTTTATATTTTTGCAAGCTAATTATAGAGTGGATAATAGTTTTATGTTTAATATAAATTAATGGCTATGATTAAAAAATTACTCGCAACTTTAGGAGTAATCATCCTGTTCGTTAGTGCGGCATTCTCACAGAGCCAGATTAAAGGTAAAGTGACCGACCAGACAAAATCGCCATTGGCTTATACCAGGGTGTTTTTGAAAGTCGGAGACCGTGTGGTGAACATGGCAACCGCCGATGACAAGGGTGATTATGCAATGTTCAACATTGATGCCGGAACGTATGATCTGGTGGCTGACGCTGTGATGGTCAACAAGACGATGACGAAGTCAAACGTCATAGTGCCGTCAAATCAGGTCGTGTTCATCGATTTTGAAATCGATCTCACAACAGATGTGGAAGAGGTTGTGATTACCTGGGAACCGCCTGTGTTCTCTCAGGATAACACGACATCGTCCAGCCGCATGTCCGGTGACAACATCCGAACCACGCCCGGTCGTTCAGTGACCAGCGCATTGGCAAACCTTGAGGGTGTCTCCTCCGTGGATGGCGCCATGACCAGCGTCCGTGGTAACCGTTCCGACGGTCAACAGACCATCGTTGATGGTATGCGCGTCCGTGGTAGCAGCGGTGTCTCCATGTCCTCCATCGAAGAGGTGCAGCTGATTCAGGGCGGTGTTCCTGCGGAATACGGTGATGGTACTTCCTTCACGGTGATTACCACAAAGCAAGCACCGAAGGATTTCCACGGTTCTCTCGAATTGCGCGGATCCATCGACGGTTACAACAACTTCCTGGTGGCAGCAACCATTACCGGTCCCCTGTTGAAAGGCAAGACCAAGAACGACCCGACGCGCATAGGTTTCCTGTTCAGCGGTGAGATTTCCTACACCCACGACGGCGCCCCTGCCCGCGGCGGCACATGGGTGGCCAACGATGAGACCTTGGAAGCCCTCATTGCCAAACCGCTCCGCTATAGCCCCTCTGAATATGGTGTCTATTATCAGGAAGGTTGCTACCTCACCAGTGAGTCTTTCCATAAGGAGAGAGTCAGAAAAAATGCTGGCGGATGGGATTATCTCGGACAGCTGAAATTTGATTTCATCATGGGTAAACGCCATAACATGAAACTCTCCCTCAGCGGTTCTTACGAGTACAGCAAAGGGAAATCCTGGGGTTCCACATACGCGCTGTTTGACGGTGACAACAACCCGATTTCTACCTCCAGCAACACCCGTGTGAGCGCTCGCTTCAACCACCGTGTCGTCTCTGACACCACTGGTACAGCGACTCTCAAAAACTTAATGTATGACATCAACGCATCTTACACTCATGTCGGAAGCACATCTTACGCAGCCCACCACAAAGACCGCCTCTTCGAGTACGGTTATGTGGGTCAGTTCACTACCAACAAGGCAAAAGGTTATGACTATTATGATGAACTGATTCTGAATGATTCCATCGAACTTCACGGCGTTTATGAATTTAACGGCTGGTATGACTCCGTGGTCACCTTCCGCGTCAATCCTGACTACAATGTGAACCCGATTTTGTCCCAATATACCTTGAACTTTCTTGAGGAATTCCCCATTGAGAGCATCAGAGAGTATCTCGGTTCCCTCCCATACGACTTGAACCTCTATCAGTCGCTGGGCGCCTTGAGAAACGGCGACAGTCCCGACTTGATTTACTCCATGTATTATTCCCCCGGCACCGTGTTGGGTGGTTACAGCAAGTCTACCATGGATCAGATAGGGTTGAAAGCCAGTATCTCTATGAATATCAAAGATCACGAGCTGAAGTTCGGTTATGATTTCGAGAAGCTGACTTATCGCGGATATGGTATCGCCCCTATTTCTTTGTGGACGCTGATGCGTAATGAGACGAACTCCCATATCACCGAGTTGAACAAGGATAATCCTATTATCACTTACGGCGATGAATACATCTATGTGGATTATGATCGCTATGTCAATCTTGACGCCCAAACCGTGTTTGACAGGAATTTGCGTACACATCTCGGCTTGAATCCCGATGGTGATGAATGGATTGACATTGACAACCTTGCTCCTAGCACCTTTAGTGTGGATATGTTCTCTGCAGAAGAGTTGCTGTTGGGTACGTCTGCTGGTACAAGTCCGTTGGTCAGCTACTATGGTTATGACTATACTGGCAAGAAAAATAACAAGAAAACCACTATCGATGACTTCTTCAACAATATGGAGAACGGTCAGAAGACCTATAACATCGGCGCATACGAGCCTATTTACATGGCTTTCTATATTCAGGATAAGTTCGCCATCAACTCGCTCCTCTTCAACGTTGGTTTGCGTGTTGACCGCTTCGATGCCAACCAGTCCGTTTTGAAAGACCCCTATCTGTTCCGTGAGGCTTACACCGTTGGTGATTTGAGACAACTGAACAACAATCTGAAATTCGTGGGTAATGCCACGGATGAGTGGGTGGTTTATTATTCAGGCAACGATGTATATATGAGCGAGGCTGACATTAGCGGCGGTGAGTTTAACTCTCAGTCTATTGTGGGTTACCGTTATAAAGACACATGGTATGACGCTTCCGGTGCCGAGGTGGTTGACCCCGAAGACGCCCTTTCCTTGAATGTGAACGGTCCTATCCTTAAAAATGAGATTGACCAGACCAACTCTATCACCAAGGTGGAATCAGGCGCTTTCACAGATTACAAGGCCCAATGGTCGGTGATGCCCCGTATATCCTTCTCCTTCCCCGTGAACGATAACTCCCTGTTCTATGCACACTACAACATCATCACCTCCCGTCCCACCAACCTGCAGATTTCTCCGGTTGACTATCTGTTTATTTCCAAACGCAATTCAGCTGGCGATATTATCTACAATCCGAACATGAAACCGCAACAGAGTATCGACTATGAGATCGGTTTCCGTCAGAAGATTGGCGTCAAGTCCGCTATCAGTATCAGTGCTTATTATTCAGAAAAACGTAACCAGATCCAGGCTTTCCGTTTCTCTGGTGCATATCCGAACACGTATTATTCATATCAGAACATCGACTTCGGTACCGTTCAAGGTTTCACCTTCTCTTACAGAATGAACAGAACCAAGAACGTCACCCTTTCCGCCAACTACACGTTGCAGTTCGCAAAAGGTACCGGTTCCAGCAGCCAATCACAGTTGGCCATCCTGCAAGCTGGTCAACCTAACTTGAGAACTCTGACAAACCTTTCATTCGACCAGCGCCACAGAATCGGTGTCAACTTTGACTACCGTTTCGAGAGCGGTGTGAACTATGACGGTCCGACAAGCGAAAAGGCAGTCATTGTTGACGGCAAGGAGACTGTTAAGACTATCGAATGGCTGGCCAACACCGGATTTGCATTGCTGTTCTCCGCAGCCTCCGGTACACCTTACACTCGTTCCAGCACTCCTTACTCCAACATCGTTTCCGGTACTACCTCCACGTTGTCCGGTACAATTAACGGTTCCAACATGCCTTGGCAGTTCCAGTGCGACTTGCGTATCGACAAGACGTTCATGTTCAATTTCAACAAGAACAAGAAAGATGAGAACGGCAAGGCAAAAGCTGCCAAGATCGGTTACATCAATGTTTATATTGACATTGAGAACTTATTCAATTTCAAAAACATCATATCTGTTTATGACTACACCGGAAATGCCGATGACGATGGTTATCTGTCAGCAGCTGCATATCAACAGCAGATTAACTCCCAGGTCTATGTTCCTTCTTACATTGATTATTACTTGATGAGAGTGCAGAACCCGTATAACTACAGTCGTCCTATCCGTGCAAGCTTAGGTATTCAATTCGGCTTTTAATCAATAGAAAAAAATAATAGGATATATGAAAAATATTAGACAAATTTTCTGCTTGACACTTCTTATGGTGCTTGTGATGTCTGGCACATTGCGAGCCGAAAAAGTTAAAGAAGTGGTTAGAAGTTCTTCCTCACCGAAAGCGGAATCGGCTACCTGCCTTCCTGCAAGCAGCTCCAATGAGTTGACGGTGAACAATGTACGTGCCTATATCGAAACTGGTGGTACAATGTGGTTCAAGGAAGTTGCCGAATATGAGGTGCCGAGAGGCTCGGGCAAAACTTCCATGTTCTGTGCCGCATTGTGGATCGGTGGTAAAGACTCAAACGGTCAGTTGAAATTGGCAGCAGTCCGTTTCAGACAGGTCGGTGAGGACTATTGGACTGGTCCGTTGAAACTTGTCGGTGCAGGTACAACAAAAGACATGTGTATCAAGTTTGATAAGCATTTCAAAATCACCCGTGCCGAAGTTGACGAGCACATCAATGGCTACAACACTTCTGGTTATGTGATGCCCGCCAGTATTGCTAACTGGCCTGCACATGGTGATGCTCTGTATTCTTACTATCTTGCTCCTTTCAAGGATGTGAATGCAAACGGTGTCTATGACCCCGAAAACGGTGATTATCCGTATTATGATGTGAACAACGATCTCTGTCCGTGGACAGAGGACAACATCGCACTTGCCGCCCAGCACGCTCTCCCCAGAACCCCTGAGGATCTGCTCTATTACGGTGATGACTGGCACAACTCCAATGGTATGATTTACGCAGACCACGTCCTGAAAGGCGATGAAACGTTATTCTGGATTTTCAATGATAACGGTGGTCCGCACACGGAATCCCAGGGTGCTAATATCGGTCTTGAAATCCGCGGACAGTGTTTCGGATTTGCCACCAACGATGAACTCAACAACATGACGTTCTACTCCTACGAAATCATCAACCGTTCCACCTATACTCTGACGGAAACCTATTTCTCACAGTGGGTTGACCCGGATTTGGGCTATGCGTACGATGACTATGTCGGTTGTGATGTCGGACGTGGTTTGGGCTACTGTTACAACGGTTCTAACGTGGACGGTTCCGGTCAGAACTGGGCTTATGGCGACCAACCGCCTGCCGTAGGTGTTGACTTCTTCCAAGGTCCTTACATGGATCCCGATGGACGCGATAACCCGAAATTCTATGCTGACAGTGCTTCTGTGATTGGCTATTGTGATAAGTTCCTCAAGAGTGCCTATGAATTTGACCAGATGGCTATTAACGGTGTAAACTTCGGCGATAGCATTGAGGATAACGAACGTTTCGGTATGAGACGGTTTGTGTATCACAATAACAACAATAGTGTCACGGGTGACCCGGATGTTGCCAGTGAGTATTACAACATGTTGCGCGGTATTTGGAAGGATAACTCCAAGATGCGTTATGGTGGCAACGCCCATGCCTCTAATGGTGGTAATGGTCCAGAGTGTGACTTTATGTTCCCCGCTATGACCGATTTGTGTAACTGGGGTACCAAGGGTGTTGATCCTATTCCTTCCCAGTACGGTGCTGACGGCTGGACAGAGGCCAATGTAGGTAATGCTCCCTACGACCGTCGTTTTATGCAGTCTGCTGGTCCTTTCACCTTGAAACCCGGTTCTGTCAACTACATCACGGTCGGTATTCCGTGGGCACGTGCCGCACAAGGTGGCGCCCAGGCTTCTGTTGACTTGTTGAAACGTGCCGACGACAAATGCCAGTCTCTCTTCGAGAACTGCTTCAAGACTCTTGATGGTCCGGATGCTCCGGATGTTACCATCCGTGAACTTGAAAATGAACTGATCCTTTATATTTCCAACAATAATCCTCAAGCGAACAACTTCCACGAGTCTTATACTGAACTTGATCCGCAAATTCCGAAAACGGTGGCTACTGTATCCTATGTCAACCAATATGACACCACGTTTGCTTATACAGCCACTGGTGAACCTGATACTATTGTCCATGTGTCCACAGTTCCTGTTGAGACTATTGACACGTTAACACATGAACAACGTTCATACGTGTTCGAAGGTTATCAGATTTATCAATTGAAGAATTCATCAGTCAGTGTTACCGACCTTGACGATGCTAATAAGGCATTGCTTATTGCCCAATGTGACATTCAGAACGGTGTTGGCCAGTTAGTTAACTGGATTTATAACGATGCGATTGGTACTTCCGTTGCCACCGAAATGGTGAATGGAACAGATCAGGGTATTGCGCACTCGTTCAGAATTACAGAGGACAAATTCGCCACTGGTACGAACAAGAATCTCGTCAACCATAAGGAATACTACTTCCTGGTGCTGGCATACGGTTACAACGAATACAAACGTTTCGCTTTGGATGCGGATTATCTTGACGGTCAGCCGACCACATATTTGGCAGGTCGTAGAAACATTAAGACCACAGTAGGTATCCCTCATAAACCTGTTGAGAGCATCCTGAACTCCAAATATGGAGATGTGCCTATGATCACTCGCATCGAGGGCCAGGGCAATGGCGGTAGTTTCCTTGACATGACTGACGAATCCCGCGAGAAAGTTTTGGCGAACAATGTCTATAACAATGTCCAATACAAGAATAACTATGGTCCCCTTAACATTCAGGTGGTGGATCCGCTGAAGGTTAAACCGTACGACTATACTATCAAATTCCTGCCTAACGATATCAGCGAAGATGTCAATGACAGCACCATGTGGCAGTTGATTATCTCCGATGAAGTTTCCGACCGTGAGTTGATAGATAACAATATGTACACAATTGTAGATAACGATACGGTGCCTTCCCGTGTCACTACAGCTGCGATGCCTATCAGTATGACCAACGAACAGCTGTTCTTGGAAATGGGTATTTCCATTTCTATTAAGAATGCCAACTTTAAAATATATCAGCAAAGCCTTAAGGATTATGTCTTGGAGAATGGTGGATATACATACGCCAACTTGACACGTTATGCACAACCTGATGCCGTGGGTTCTGACATTTCCTTTGACGGAGATATTCCGTGGCTCAGTGGTGTTATAGATCAGGAAGGCGACTATCCCGCCAACTGGATTCGTTCAGGTCAGCAGACAGCTTCCAACAAATGGGAATGTAACTCTGTCCAACCGGATCAGGCTCAGTGCGATTACATGAAATGGCGTGCAGAGGACTTCTTCAACTTGTTTGACTTTGTCGATGGCAATGATCAAACCGAAAAGGTTCGTGGATTTATGGATCCTAACCAGCAGTTCGAAGGCTTTGTGAATGGTATGTGGGCACCGTACGTTATGACATCTCCGTACGACGGCGGCCCTAAAGCCAAATTCTTGGTTCAGGATATAGTAGAGAGTGAAAATCCTCCTCAACTTTCTGAATTTGATTTCACCGCTCTTACCTCCATTCCTAACCTCGCTAGTTATAACCAGACGCTCACCAACCTTTATTCTGTGGATATTGTTCTCACACCGGACAAGAACCTTTGGACACGTGCGGTTGTTTTGGAGTCTGGTTCCGCAGGTTTGAACGATGACTATCTTATCACGCAGAATTTTAACGGTCAGACCTACCAGAATGTGCGTATGGAACCGAAAAAATGCCCTTCTGTTGACAAAGACGGAAATCCGGACAATAGCGGCACCACTGGTATGAGTTGGTTCCCGGGTTATGCTATCAATGTGGAAACTGGTGAACGCTTGAACATTATGTTCGCAGAAAACTCTGCCGATGAGTTGAACAACGGTAATGACATGCTGTTTAATCCCACACCTGTCTATTCTTATTTGAGGGATGTTAGGGCTGACACTCTTATTTTAGATGAAGAGGGTAATTTGGTTACTCTTTCCGAAGCAGGATACAATTCCTATAGAGATGTATATGGTTTGTCGTTTGGAGAGCCGTTGAACGGTGGTCGTCACTACGTCTATGTGGTGGGCAGTTCCGGAAACACGGCTAATACCTACTATCGTCTAAATAGAAAAAGAAATTTCAACGACGATGATCAGACTGTTACAGCATCAGGTACCTCTCATGGTGGTACATTTACTGGCTCTGATGGAAATAGTTATCCGTACTATGATTGCGGTGTTTACGATGAGGGAAAATGGTTGAGAGAAAAGTTCAACACAATTACTGAATCTACTTATTCTTCAAATGCTCGTAAGGCGAAGAAAATGCAGGTGTTCAATAATGTGATGTGGACCAGCATCCCGATGCCCAACCAGATGTTTGAAGACCAATGGTTGTCATCCAATGCCACTATTAAGTTGCGTGTTTCTCGTCCTTATATGAGATATTCTTCTCGTTGGTATAGCAATCCTTCACAGTCACCCAACGCTGATTTGAACAACGGTTATCCGATGTATCAGTTCACTACAAAGAACATTGCTCCCACGAAGGTTGAACAAGTGGCGGATGTTGAACAACTGTTGCAAGACATCAATATTGTACCGAATCCGTATTACGGTTTCTCCAACTATGAACATTCCGCACTGGAGAACTACGTCCGCATCGTGAACCTTCCTGCTAAATGTACGATTTCCATCTATACGGTCAATGGTACGCTGATCAGGACTCTCACTCACGGCTCCGATGCCGATTCTTTCGTGCAATGGGATTTGAAGAACCACGCTAACATTCCTATTGCCAGCGGTGTTTACATTATCCATGTGAATGCTCCTGGTATTGGCGAGCGTACGTTGAAATTCTTCTGCAATATGCGTCCTACAGACTTGAATGGTTTCTAAAATTATTAATCTTAAAAAACAGAGAATATGAAAAATCTATATAAATCATTAATAATTTGCACAATTATCGCTCTCTTGTGTGCAAGTGCCTCTACGGTGTTTGCAGGAAACAGAGACCGTTCTGGTCAGGCGGGTGCTTCACACCTGCTCATCGATCCATGGGCTCGTACAAGTGGTATGGCTGGCGCAGGCGTTGCTGAAATTCGTGGTTTGGAATCCGTTTTCTCCAATGTGGCAGGTCTTACGGCCGTCCGAAAAACCGAACTGGCATTCAACAGAACACAGTATCTTGTCGGTTCTGGTGCTGGAGTCAGCATCAATTCAATCGCCATTGCTCAAAAGTTAGGAAAGAAGAAAGATTTTGGTGTCCTTTCCGTCTCTTTCTTCTCACAGGGTTTTGGAGACATCATGATTACTACTACAGACCAGCCTGAAGGCGGACTTGGTACGTTCAGTCCCACATTGACTTACATCGGACTGCATTATGCCAAATCTTTCAACAACTTTATCAAAGGTGGTATCTCTTTAAAAATCATTAACGAACGTATCTCCGACTCCAAAGCCACTGGTTTTGCCATTGACGCTGGTGTCCAGTATGTGACCGGTAAGTATGAAAATTTCAAAATCGGTGTTACGTTGAAGAATATCGGTCTTCCGATGCATTATTCCGGTGATGGTCTCTCCATCCGCTCACGTATCACGAGTCAGGAATTTGACCAGACCCTGCAGATGCGTTCCGCTGAATTTGAGATGCCTTCATTGTTGTCTATCGGTATCTCCTACGACCTCTTGTTCTTTGGCGGCGAATATGCCGAGATGACCAAGGAGCAACTCGCAGAAGAGGGCCTTACCCGTGACGATGCAGATCACAGACTCACTTTTGCCGGCACTTTCACCGCTAATTCTTACACGAGAGATGTTTTCTCAATCGGTATTGAATACGGTTTTAGAAATATCTTTATGATTCGTGCCGGTTATGGTCTTGAAAATATTGGTAAAGGCGCTACGTCCACTGTGGACGAGAAAGCAGCTATTCTCTTGAACAGTGACTCATTCTTCACCGGTCCTGCTGTTGGTGCTACCATTTGCGCACCCCTTACCAAAGAGCGTGTGAAACATGCCATCGGCCCCAGAATCTATTTCGATTATGGATATAGATTCACCAACAAGTGGAAAGGCAATCACTATATGGGTATCAAAATCACTTTGTAAAAATATTTAAAAGTTTTATTGTTTATCACGATAGAAGAGACTTAACGGTCTCTTCTATTTGTGTAATTTTATTAAACATATTATGGAAGATGTAAAATATTATTCTCAAGAAGGTTTGGATGCACTTAAACGTGAATTGAACCAATTGGAAGCGGTGGAACGGCCTAAAATTTCGCAGGCCATTGCCGATGCGCGTGACAAGGGAGACCTTTCTGAAAATGCGGAGTATGATGCAGCCAAGGAAGCCCAAGGCATGCTAGAACTGAAAATTGCCAATCTTAAAAACTTGATAGCGAAAGCTCGTGTTCTGGATGAGTCGAAGATTGATGTTTCCAAAGTGTTGATATATTCTATCGTCAAGATTAAGAACTTGAAAAACAATATGGAGATGACCTACACCATCGTGCCTGAATCCGAGGCGGATTTGAAAGGCGGTAAAATCTCGGTCTCCAGCCCCATAGCAAAAGCCCTAATCGGCAATTCCACAGGTGATGTGGTCAGCGTGCAGGCTCCTGCCGGCGTTATGGATTTTGAAATTTTAGATGTTTCCCGTTAATTAAAACAATATGGAAGAGACAATTTTCACTAAGATCGTGAAGGGGGAGATCCCTTGCTATAAAATTGCTGAAGACGACCGTTTCTTTGCCTTCCTTGACATTTCACCTTTGGCAAAGGGTCACACTTTGGTTATCACCAAGTTGCAAAACGATTACATTTTCGATTTGGATGATAAGATGTTGGGCGATATGATGGTTTTTGCCAAAAAGATCGCTAAAGGCATTGAAAAGGCCATACCGTGCAAACGCATCGGCGTGGCTGTCATTGGCATTGACGTTCCGCATAACCACATCCATCTCGTCCCCATCAACGGGGTAGGGGATTTGGATTTCAAAGCCCCTCGGGTGCAACTCTCCAAAGAGGAGTTCGCGGACATCGCCGCCAAGATTTCTGCCGCCATTTAAAAAATAGTCAAACAACAAGGTGGCACAATTACGATGCCACCTTTTTTTTCTCTTGTATTATGAAGATTATAGGAATAACAGGTACTTTGGGTGCAGGAAAAGGCACCATTGTGGATTATCTCATCCACCATTATGGGTTTAAGCATTACTCCGTTCGAGGCTACCTTATAGAGGAAGCAAAACGGCGTGGAATGGAATTGAATCGTGACACTTACGTTGTGGTTGCCAATGATTTGCGTGCTAAGCATGGTCCCTCGTACATCACAGACCAGCTCTATCTACAAGCTGCTGAGAACGGTGACAATGCCGTCATTGAAAGTGTCAGGACCCCGGGAGAGGTGGAGTCGTTGCGCAAACACGAGCAGTTCCTGTTGTTCGGTGTGGATGCCGATCCCGAAATCCGTTATGAGCGTGTGGTCAACCGTGCTTCCGAAACAGACCAAATCAGTTTCGATACGTTTATTGAAAACGAACAGCGTGAAATGTCCTCCACCGACCCGAATCACCAGAATATAGGCAAATGCATGCAAATGGCCGATTATGTCTTTATGAACAACGGCGATTTCCAGGATTTGTATAGACAAGTTGAACAGGTGTTGGGAAGTGCGGAGGGTGATAATGAGTAAAACAGGCGGCCGGATTTTTGTGAGTAATTGCCAATTTTTAAGGTGGGACTAAAATGATAATGTATTTTATAGGTGGGACTTACCGGTCGCCTGTTTGTTATCATTTTTCAGCGAGCAAAGATATAAAAAAATTCTTTCAAAATTTAATTTATAAAAATATTTTTTATAAATTTTTATTTACAATTAACAGCTAAAATAAAACACATTAACCTAATTGAAAAACCATGACGAAAGAAGAGAAAATTTTATCGGAACTCAATGAGCAACAGCGGGTTGCAGTTTCTCAAACGGAAGGGCCAGTGATGGTGCTGGCGGGTGCCGGCTCCGGAAAAACACGTGTTTTGACTTATCGGATAGCTTACATGTTGGCCGTGAACAACATCAGTCCGTTTCGGATTTTGGCGCTGACGTTCACCAACAAGGCCGCTGCGGAGATGCGTGAACGTATCATCCAGCTTGTGGGCGGTGAGACGGCAAAGGCAGTGACCATGGGAACCTTCCATTCGGTGTTTTACAAGATTCTGCGTATAGAGGCTGAAAAAATCGGTTATGGACCGAATATCACTATATACGATACTGATGATGCCAAATCTTTGATTAAGAGTATCGTCAAGGAAATGGGATTAGACCCCAAGCAATATACGCCCGGCTTTATTCTGAACCGAATTTCCATGGCCAAATCGAGTCTGCTCTCGGCCCAGGAGTATGCGGACAACCCGGAAATCGCAGCCGCTGACCGTATGTCCAACAAGCCGATGATTGCGCAGATTTTCTTCAAATACAATGACAGGCTTCACAAAGCCAATGCCATGGATTTTGATGATCTGCTTTATTACATGAATGTCCTGTTGCGCGATTCGCCCGAGGCGCTTTTCAAGTACCAGAATCGTTTCCAATACATCTTGGTGGATGAGTATCAAGACACGAATTATGCGCAGTATTTGATTATCAAGCGATTGGCGGCGTTGAACCAGAATATTTGCGTGGTAGGTGACGATTCGCAAAGTATCTATGGCTTCCGGGGTGCGGATATTCAGAATATCCTGAACTTCAAGCGCGATTACCCGAATACGCGGATTTTCAAGTTGGAGCAGAACTACCGTTCCACGCAGAACATCGTGAATGCGGCCAATGAGGTAATCCGCCACAACAAAGACAGGATGCCCAAGAAAGTGTGGACGGATAACGTAGAAGGACCGAAAATAGAGTTGATACGGGCGTCATCTGATATGGAGGAGGCGAACGAGATTGCCAACAAGATTTTCGAGTGTCAGATGAACGAACATGTTGAAAACCGGCAATTCGCCATTCTTTATCGTACAAACACGCAGTCGCGTGCGCTGGAAGAGGCCATGGTAAAGCGGCATATTCCTTACAAGATATTGGGTAGCATATCCTTCTATAACCGCAAGGAAATTAAGACAGTTTTGGCCTATTTCCGGTTGGTGATTAACCATTACGATGAGGAGTCGCTCCGCCGAGTAATCAACTATCCCATGCGCGGCATCGGCGACACTACGCTGGCTCGTTTGGCCACTGCCGCACAAGCTGCTGGGGTGCCGTTATGGGATGTGGTAGAACGTCCAGAAAACTATGCCACGGAATTAAACGGCAGTGTGATGGCTCGTTTGCATGATTTTGCCGATCTCATCAAAGGGTTCTCCGCGCAGCTGACGACAAAGGACGCTTACGAGTTGGGAATGCAGATTCTGGTCAAATCCGGAGTCGCCAAAGCTTTGAACGAGAATGTTGAAGAAAAAGAACGTGTGGATCATGTGACGGAACTATTCAATGCCATCCAAAGCTTTGTGGGCCGCGAACCCGAGAATATCCTCAATGAAGACACTGGCGAAATGTTAGAAACCTATTTTCCGTCGCTGGACCAGTATATGCAGTCTGTGTCGCTGTTGGATGACCGTGATTTGAACAAGGAGGATGAGGAGAAACAGAGCAACGTGGTGCGGCTGATGACCATACATTCCGCCAAAGGATTGGAATTCGACTATGTGTTTGTGTCGGGGATGGAGGAAAATCTGTTCCCGTCGTCCATGAGTTTGGATTCCCGCGCTGCTTTGGAGGAAGAACGTCGTCTGTTCTATGTCGCGCTGACCCGTGCCCGCAAACAGGTTTTCCTCTCCATGGCACTCTCGCGGTTCCAGTATGGCCAGCGTCGGCCGTGTGAATGCAGCCGGTTTTTGGACGAAATTCCTGACCGTTACATGAAAGTGATTCAGAAGGCGTCGGAGGGCAGTGGTATGTTCGGAAAGTCTTATTCCGAGTCGGAAACTGGAAGATTCCGCTTTAAGTCCGAATCTCGTCCGTCATCTTCTGGCTATACGCGAGAGGTGCTGAAACAGCCGGTTGTCACAAAGCCCGTGGTGAAAACCAAACAAGATGTGCAGCTCGACCAGATCGGTGAGTTGGCGGCACCGGAGTCCGTACAGCCCGGCGTGCGAGTCTATCACACGAAATTCGGTTTCGGTCGGGTGGATTCTGTTTCCGGCAATGGCCCCGATGCCCGTGCTGTGGTTATCTTCGATACTGTAGGCAGCAAAACCTTAGTCCTTAAATTCGCTAAATTATTGATTCCAAAATAAGAAAGTATGCAATTCAGAACCATCATACCAGCCCCGCAATATCCTTTTGAAATCACGCCAAACGACACGGTGATGCTTGTGGGTTCCTGTTTTTCCGACAATATGGGACACTATTTTGACGTGCATCGTTTTGATGCCTGTTCCAATCCGTTCGGGGTGCTTTTCAATCCGATTTCCATAGACAGGGCGTTGCGTTTTATGCTTCAGCCCGACCTTTTTGACAAGAACCGCTATTTTTACAAGTATCGGGATTTGTGGGTGAGCTTTGCCCATCATGGTCGTTTTTCAAAGGAGAATTACGAGGATTTTGAGGCTGAAATTGACCGTAGTTTGCAGGAATGTTCCGATTTTCTGCATAAAACCCGCTATTTGTTTGTCACTTTCGGAACGGCGTTTTGCTATAAGTTCATTCCCCGGGATTTGATTGTCTCCAATTGCCATAAGATTCCGAACCATCAGTTTGAGCGGATACGTTTGGATCAGAAAAAGATTGTGTCCCAATGGAATAGCACGCTTAATCTGTTGAAAGAAGCGGTACCGGAGATGAAAGTGATCTTTACAATCAGTCCGGTTCGTCATCTTGGCGATGGTGCGCACGAAAATGCGTTGAGCAAGTCTGAGCTCCTTTTGGCTGTCGATAAGTTGGTGGATAATGAAACTACTTTTTATTTCCCCGCTTACGAGTATTTGATGGACGATTTGCGGGACTATCGTTTTTACGCCAAGGATCTATGCCACCCTAACGATATGGCGGTCAGTTACTTGGAGGAGAAATTGGCGGAGGCCTTTTTCTCTCAGGAAACGCGGGAGCAAATGGTGGAGATTGAAAAGGAAAACCGTTTCCTGAATCACCGCCGGTTCAGGTAGAAGGAACTACCGGTTGATTACTTCATTGATTGTCAGCGGGAAATACTGGTGTTCCAGCTGGTGGATTTTCGTTTCGATGGTTTCTAACGTGTCGTCATCCTCCGCATG
>JAEEGL012988989.1_pt1 | contig 22164 bp, 16 predicted proteins | sample 9134231 | NCBI WGS metagenome assembly JAEEGL01 (sample SAMN16246548, study PRJNA631951) | gut metagenome | biome: gut microbiome; feature: rumen; material: fiber-attached | host: Bos | place: Iran: Karaj | collected 2018-10 | reverse complement strand
TCTGCACCAATGGCTAGCACCTTCAACTTGGTGTCTCGGCGAGGGTCTACGCCCTCCTGCTGCATGACTTCATAGAGTCGAGTGACATAAGAAGGAACAGCATGGATAGCCGTCGTACCGAAGTCCTTGATAAACTTGATCTGACGTAGCGAATTGCCGGCAGCAGCAGGAACGGTCAGCATGCCCAGACGCTCGGCACCATACTGGAAGCCCAGACCGCCTGTAAACATACCATAGCCTGACGAATTCTGGAATACGTCATCAGGGCGCAGGCCTACCATCCACAGGTTGCGTGCCACTTGATTAGCCCACTCGTCAAGGTCTTTCTGTGTGTGCAGAATGACGGTGGGGTTACCTGTTGTACCACTGGAAGAGTGCAGACGGACACAGTCGCGTAAGGGCACGCACGACATGCCAAAGGGGTAGGTGTCGCGCAGGTCCTGCTTCGTGGTGAAAGGCAGCTTGCGTACATCTGCCAATGTCTTGATGTCATCAGGCGTGATGCCTGCTTCTTTGAATTTTTTCTGATAGAACTCGTTGTTCATGCAGTGGCGAACTGTTTTCTGAAGACGCTCCAACTGGAGTGCTTCGATCTGCTCGCGACTCATGGTCTCGAATTCCGGATTAAAATAGCGTGAATTGTTCATAGTGTTATTTATAGTTTGCGATTGTCTATCACATGTGCGCTCTTGCCTTGGCTACGCTCAATAGTGTTGGGTGCCTTGAGCTGAACCTTGGCGGCAATGCTGAGCACGCTCTTGAGCTTGTTGGCCAGTTTCTTCTCCAGTGCATCAACAGCAGCAGGAGTATCGAAGATGCCGGTGAAGTGCTCTTGGCGTATCTCCACCTGTACCTGTAGCGTGTCGAGGTTGTTAACACGGTCGACAATGAGCATGTAGCGGGGTGCAAATTCGGGCATCGAGAGTACAACGCTTTCTACCTGTGAGGGGAATACATTGATACCACGGATGATGAGCATGTCATCTGAACGTCCTTCGATGCGTCCCATACGGATATTCGTACGTCCGCAGTCACACTGACCATCCATCAGATGGCAGAGGTCGCGGGTACGATAACGCAGTACGGGCATACCCTCCTTGGTCAGAGTGGTAAACACCAGCTCGCCCGTTTGTCCGTTAGGCAGGGGTTCCAGTGTCGTTGGGTTGATAATCTCGGGGTAGAAGTGGTCTTCGTTGATGTGGCTGCCGTGCTGCATCTGACACTCGTAGCTGACCGAGGGACCCATGACCTCGGAGAGTCCGTAGATGTTGTAGCCTTTCAGTCCCAGACGTTCCTGAATCTCCAGGCGCATTTGCTCGGTCCATGGCTCGGCACCAAAGGCACCCACGCGCAATTTAATCTGGTCTTTCGTGATGCCCATCTTATCCATGGTTTCAGCCAAATAGAGGGCATACGACGGGGTGCAGGCAATACCTGTCACACCGAGGTCGCGTATAAGTTTCAGGTGTTTCTCCGTGTTACCCGTTGAGGCAGGTACTACAGAAGCACCAATGTGTTCCACACCATAGTGCGCACCTAATCCTCCCGTGAACAAGCCATAGCCATAAGAAACGGAGAAAATGTCATCACGTGTAACGCCAAAGGCTGTCAGACAGCGTGCCATACACTCGCTCCATACGCCGATGTCCTTGCGGGTATATCCCACGATGGTAGGGTTGCCAGTCGTGCCACTGGAGGCATGAATACGGATAATCTCACTCTGAGGTGCTGCCTGAAGTCCGAAGGGATAGTTGTCGCGCAAGTCCTTCTTCGTAGTGAAAGGCAACTTTTGAATGTCCTCAATGGTTTGTATATCGTCAGGACGGAGGTCCAGTTCCTGCATCTTGTTACGATAGAACGGTACGTGGTGATAGACGTATTTTACAATTCTGCGAAGTCGTTTTCCTTGTAGCGCGCTCATCTCATCGCGGCTCATACATTCTTTGTTAGGATTCCAAATCATAGTTGTTGGTTGTTTACTAGTTATACTTATTATTCATAGCATTTGAAGATGTTGTTGACGATGTCATGTTTCATCTTCGGCGAGAGAAGGCTTACCAGCCAAACCACAGGGAAGCCGCCCACCATAGCGATGGCTCCACAGTTGATAGGATTGATGGGATTGCCCAATAGCATGTTGACCACCGTGATGCCCACACCCCAGATGAAGCAGGCCCAGACAGAGGCTGTTGTGACCCCACGCCAGTAGAGCCCCATCATGAAAGGAGCCAGGAAGGCACCTGCCAAAGCACCCCAAGAGATTCCCATCAGCTGGGCAATAAACGTGGGTGGATTGAGAGCAATCAGCAGCGAGATGACGATGAAGAACACAATCAGTACGCGCATGACAACTACCTTGCGACGCTCTATCTTTTCTGAGACGATGTCATCAATGGTGCCTTCTTCAACCTCCCCAGGCAGCGACTTCTTGTCGCGATAGATAAGGTCGAGGGTCATGGTGGACGATGATGTCAGTACCAGCGATGCCAATGTTGACATGGAGGCAGAAAGTACCAGCAGTACCACCAGTGCGATGATAGCGTCTGGTAATGTGACCAGCATAGAGGGAACGATGCTATCGAATGCCAGATGACCATTAGGCAATGTAGGTGGCATGCCGAACAAACGCCCAAAGCCGCCAAGGAAGTAGCAACCTCCAGCCACAATCAGGGCAAAGATGGTTGAGATGATGGTGCCTCGCTTGATGGCGCTCTCGTCAGTGATGCTATAGAACTTGCCCACCATCTGTGGCAATCCCCATGTACCTAGTGAAGTCAAGATGACAACACCCAGCAGATTCCAAGGGTCGGGGCCAAAAAGGTCTGCAAAGGCGCCATTGACGGAAGGGTCAGTATCAGATGGTAATGAGCCCATCTTCTCTATGGCTACAGACAAACCGCCCTGTGAGTTGAGGACGACAGCAATGACTGTTACTATACCGAAGAGCATGATAATGCCCTGTATGAAGTCGTTCATGGCAGTGGCCTTATATCCGCCCAGGATGACATAGACGGCAGTCAGGATGGCCATGATGATGACACAATACTCATAGGGAATGCCAAAGCCCATCTCAAACAGTGTGGAGATGCCTTTGTAGACACCAGCCGTGTAGGGAATAAGGAATACGAAGGCGATGACGCTGGCAGCAACGCGTAGTCCTTGGTCTTGGAAACGTGTGCCGAAAAAGTCAGGCATGGTACGGCTCTCAATGTGTTGCGTCATCAGTTTGGTTCGCCGACCTAACAGAATCCATGCCAGCAAGGAGCCGATGATGGCATTGCCGATACCTATCCACGTGGATGAAATACCGTATTTCCAACCAAACTGACCAGCATAGCCAACAAAGACAACAGCCGAGAAATAGGAAGTACCATAGGCAAAAGCAGTCAGCCACGGACCAACAGAGCGTCCACCCAACACAAATCCGTCAACGCTGGCAGCCTGTTTGCGGCTATAAAGACCGACACCCAGCATGACAGCAAAGAATATAATGGTTAAAAGTATCTTGATAATCATAATGGTAGTTTACAATTTAACGATTGACGATTTATTGTTTACTTTTCTTTCCGAGATAGTCGAGTCTGATCTGCATCTGTGCCATGATGGCATGGTTGGCACCATGGATGAACTGCCCTCCCTGAGTGTATGCACTCTTGTAGACATACTGCACTTGGAAGCGGCATTTTTTGTAGAACCAGTACTGAAAGCCGGCGATAGCCTTGTGTTGATCCATGCCCAGCGAGGTGTTAAAGTTGAAGAAGTCGTAAGAACCTATGATGTCGAGTCCTTTGGCTACGGGTATGTTGCCTGTCACGTAGGCGCCACGGCTGGTAGCACAGCCGTCCTTGCCTTCCAGATATTCGCCATGCATATTCAAGTTTGCAGACTTGTAGTCGAAACCAACGGTCCAACGGTTACGCTTGTAGTTGTCGCCCTCCTTGATGTCAGGATTATAAAGCGATTCTTTGATGGCGTGCCCTCGTCCTATCTGTCCTGTAGCTATTAGGTTGAGGCTTTTTACTGGGCGGTATTCCAGACGGGCAATGAAGTCTTTCTCTTTGTTGCCGTCTTTCTTGTTGATACCTTGTCCGTTCATTACTTGTGCCTCGTAGCGCAGCTTGCCGTTGTTGGTTTCTCCAAAGAGAGCCAGTCCCAGGTCACGACCGTATTGTACACCCATCAGTGGGTCGCTTCCACAGCCGGTAAGGAAGGTGACTGCTTCTGAATAGACGTCAATCGCCTCCATCGAGGTAGGCGAGAGTGGATTCTCCAGTGATACGCCGTTTTTGAATTGTCCCAAACGAACGGTCAATGCCTTGTTGTTGGTAATGCGGAAGTCAGTATAGTACTCTTGCACTACGCTGGAGAAATCGTGCATAAATAGGAATGACCAACGGTCAGTAATCTGCGCGTTGGTCCAAAAGAGGACGCGTTTCAGATTGAAGTTTGCTTTGTCCTCTCCCCCTTGGTGGGTATAGTCGAATCCGCCTTGGGCATATCCATGGAGCTGGATTCGTTCTGTGACATCTTTCAACCAGTCAAAGTCGCTGGCTGACTCCGATTGTCCCATCGCAGCAGTGCTGCTGAACACAGCCATCAGGGTGGCTAGTGTCCCTAAGATAAAATGTTCCTTTTGCATGGTCTTGTTTGTTAATCGTGTTAGTTGTATAGTCAATTGTTCTTTTCGAAGATGCTCATGCGTTCATCCAACTGTTGGTACTGGTGATCCTCTATAAATGAGGTACATACGCGTAAGCCTTCTTGGTGTGAGCCTGTAGTAATCAGGCAGATGGCTGATACACCATAGTACATCAGTTCTTTGGCCAGCTCGCCGCTTGTCATCTGTTTGTATCCGATGGTAAAGTAGAATCCGTCGGCAATCGGTTTGTCAAGGTCGCGGTCGTAGACAATATGGAAACCGTGACGCTGGAAAATCTCCTTCAGTTTGTGAGCCCGTTCGCCGTACACCTTTACCTCGTTGCGGAAGTTGTATTCTCCGTCGCTGGCAGCCTTCAGCATGGCAGCCAAGGCATATTGTGCTGAGTGGCTGGTACCGCTGGAAAGTGCATAGAGCATACGGGTGGAGAATACCAATCCAAAAGGCAGGCCCTCATAGCGGGCACTGAGGTCGGCATAGTGGCGATGGAACAGCTTGTCCGAGATGCACGTCACACCGATGCGCTCACCGGCATAGCTGAATGCCTTGGAACCGGAGATGAGCAGGATGTAGTTGTCTGTATAGTGGGCTACAGATGGCTGATAGGGTGCCTCGAACGGTTTGCTGAGGTCTTGGCGGAAGTCCATGGCGAAGTAGGCAAGGTCTTCCATGATGATGACATCATATTGGGTGGCCAGTTCACCGATGGTCTTCAGTTCCTCTTCCGTCATGCAAATCCAGGCAGGATTGTTGGGGTTGGAGTAGACGATGGTGCAGATGTTGCCCTTGCTGAGATAGCTCTCCAGCTTGGGACGTAGCTTGTCGCCTCGGAAGTCGTAGACATCGAAAGTCTCATACTTCACTCCTTGCACCTGAAGCTGCATCTTCTGCACAGGGAATCCGGGGTCGATGAACAGGACGGTGTCTTTCTGCTTGTCTGCCTGTGAACAGGTCAGGAATGAAGCAAAGGTTCCCTGCATAGAACCACTGACAGGTACACAAGCTTCTGGGGCAATGTCAACATTAATGAATGCTTTGACAAAACGCGATGCCTGCTTCTTCAGTTCGGGGTAGCCTTGTATGTCAGGATAGGAGTGTGCAATACCGCTCTGCAAGGCTTTCACCTGTGCGTCGACACCCACTTGTGCAGCAGGCAGCCCGGGAATGCCCATCTCCATCTTGATAAACTCTACGCCACTCTCTTTTTCTGCCATAGCCGCTACCTGCTTCACTTCGCGAATGGTAGCTTTGGAAAAGTCCTGAATGCCAAGCTGGGCAATCAGTTTGTCAACAATTTCCTTCTTGATGGGAGTCTCTTTCATCATCTTCATTATATCCTTACTCCTTAGCTGTTGGTGGCACCAATAGCCAGTGCTTTGATATTTGCTTCTACAATGGCCTCGCCTTTGCGTCCGAATACACGACGAATGGCATCTTCCAGTTTGTTGTACTCAATGCCCAGCGCCTTCTGGGCTGCTCCTAACAGGATGACATTGGCAGAGCGCGGAACACCATTGTCCTTTGCTTCCTGTTCAATGTCAAGCATGACGACGTGAGGCTGTTTCTTCAGGTCTGCCTTGATGATCTCTATGTCCGGATAGTTGGGAATGTTGACAAAGGGGGTGGAAGAAGTGATGATCCATCCGTCCTTCTTCAGGAAGGGCAGATAGCGCAATGCCTCCATAGGTTCCATGGAGATGATAACGTCTGCAGCACCTTTGGCGATAAGGTCGCTGGCAATGGGCTCAGACGAGATACGTAAGTTTGACTGTACGTCACCGCCTCGCTGGCTCATGCCATGTACTTCTGCTTGCTTGATGTATAGGTTCTCATTCATGGCGGCTTCGCCAATGATGGTTGCGATAGAGAGAATGCCTTGTCCTCCTACGCCACAAAGTATAATGTCTGTCTTCATTTTACTTCTTTACTTTTTTACCATTTTACTTTTTCTCTGCAGCCTTCTTCTGCTTGAGGTGGCGCTGCAGGGTCTGCATACACTCACGTCGTGGAATAATGACCGACGTTCCGTGATAGTTGATTTCGTCGCGGATGGTCTGGGTTATCTCAGGCATGTTCTTTGGCAGGGGGACAACCACCTTCAAGTGCTCGTCGCTCAGACCCAGTCCGCGGCAGATGGCCTCGAACTTGTTGGTGCCGGCTGAATCCTGTCCCCCCGTCATGCCAGTAGTCAGGTTGTCGCTGATGATGACGGTGATGTCTGCATTCTCGTTGATGGCATCCAGCAGACCCGTCATGCCACTATGGGTAAATGTTGAGTCGCCAATGATGGCTACAGCAGGCCACTGACCTGCATCTGAGGCACCTTTGGCCATGGTGATGCTGGCACCCATGTCTACACACGAATGGATAGCGCGGTAAGGAGGCAGGAATCCTAAGGTGTAACAGCCAATGTCACCGAAGACACGTGGATTCTCATACTCTTTCAGTACTTCGTTCAGGGCAGCATAGACGTCGCGGTGACCACAACCCTGGCAAAGTGCAGGGGGGCGTGGCGCTACATCAGCACACGGATCGAAGCACTGGTCTGTCTCCATGCCGAGAGCTTTCTTGACAATGTCAGGATTCAGTTCTCCTGTGCGAGGTAATGTGCCGTCCAGTTTGCCATGAACATTCTTCAGGTCGAAAACGCCACGAACCATGTCCTCAATGAAAGGTTGTCCCTCTTCGACGATGAGCACGTCCTCGCATTCGTCCATCAGACGGCGTACCAGTTGCTTGGGTAGGGGATATTGTGAAATCTTCAGGATGGGGTAGGGACAGCCGTTGGGGAAACACTCTGTGACATAGTTGTAGCCTATGCCGCTGGCCAATATGCCCAGTTTCTTGTCGCTGCCTTCTACATATTTATTATAAGCAGACTTGGCAGCATCCTGCTCCAACTGAACCTGTTGGGCGGTGACAATGTCATTCCGCTTACGGGCATTAGCAGGCAGCAGCACCCAATTCTTGGCTTCAGCATTGTAGTTGAGAGCGTTTTGCTGACGAGGTTCATCAACACACTGCACCACGGCACGTGAATGAGCCATGCGCGTGGTTACGCGCATCAGCACGGGCAGACAGATGCTCTCCGAATAGCTGAAAGCTGTCTCCATCATGTCGTATGCCTCTTGCTGGTTGCTGGGCTCAAAAGTAGGAATCAGTGCGAACTTTCCGTAGAAGCGTGAGTCCTGTTCGTCCTGCGAAGAGTGCATGGAGGGGTCGTCAGCTACCAGAACGATGACCCCGCCGTTGACACCAGTCATGCCACTGTTGACAAACGGATCTGCGCAGACATTTAAGCCAACGTGCTTCATGCACACCAATGCACGTTTACCCATGAACGACATGCCCAAAGCGGCCTCCATGGCGGTTTTTTCGTTCGTTGACCAGCGGCTGTGGATGCCACGCTCCTGTGCCAGCTGATTGCCTTGAATAAACTCCGTGATTTCCGTTGACGGCGTGCCGGGATAGGCATATACACCGCTTAATCCTGCGTGTATGGCACCCAATGCGATGGCCTCGTCGCCCAAAAGTAATTTCTTTGCCATATATTGTCTTTTTGTTAGATTTTTATTTCCATTGGGTTGCAAAAGTACACTTTTTTATCCAATTGAGCAAATGAATTGAAGGAAAATTTGGCTTTTTGCTTACTTCTTTGTAACTTTGCGGGCAATTAACAATCAATCAATAGTAAAGAAATGGAATCAATTAAGCATCTTTTTGCTCAGAAACTGATGGAAATCAAAGCCATCAAGTTACAGCCCAACGAGCCTTTTACTTGGGCTTCGGGGTGGAAGTCGCCCATCTATACTGACAATCGTAAGACATTGGGCTATGCCGATGTCCGGTCTTTTGTCAAACTGGAACTGTGTCATGCTATTCAGGAGCAATTCCCTGAAGCAGAGGCTGTTGCCGGTGTCGCAACGGGAGCTATAGCGCAAGGCGCACTGGTGGCTGATGAGTTGGGCTTGCCCTATGCTTATGTGCGCCCGAAACCCAAAGATCATGGCATGGGCAATCAGGTAGAGGGCGAACTGAAGCAAGGTGCTAAAGTGGTTGTCGTCGAGGACCTGATTTCTACTGGTGGAAGCAGCTTGAAAGCCGTTGAGGCGCTTCGCCAGTATGGTGTTGAAGTCGTGGGTATGGTAGCCTCGTTTACCTATGGTTTCCCCGTAGCCGAGGAGGCATTCCGTGAGGCAGGTGTCAAGCTCGTCACGTTGAGCAACTATGCTGCCGTGTTGGAGCAGGCTGCCAAGACAGGCTACATCAAGCCCGATGAAATCGAAGTGTTGAACGAGTGGCGCAAGTCACCAAGTACGTGGAAACAGAATGACTAAGTTCGAAAGTAGCGTCAAGCAGATAGCTTATCCCGTGGAGGACGTCTATCGCAACATCAGTGACCTGAGCAATCTGGAGCGTGTCCGCGACAGGGTTCCTGCAGACAAACTCGATAGTTTTAAGTTCGACAGCGACTCCGTAGAGGTCAGTGTACCTCCCGTTGGAACCATTAAATTGCGCATTATCGAGCGAGAGGAGAACAAGTGTGTGAAGTTTGAGACAGAACAGTCGCCCATGCCCTTCAATCTATGGATTCAGATGCTGCCCGTCAGCGAGACGGAGAGTAAGATGAAGGTCACAGTCAAGGCTGATATCCCTTTCATGTTGAAGGGAATGGTCAGTGGTCCTCTGCAGGATGGTGTGGAGAAAATAGCCGACGCCCTGTCACAAATCCCCTTTGTATAATTAGAAATAGTCGAACTAGTCAAAACTAGTATAACTAGTAAACTAGAAAAAATATGGCAAACAAACTTTGGGAAAAGAATTTCGAGGTGAACGCTGAAATCGAGCGTTTCACCATAGGACGTGATCGGGAGATGGACCTCTATTTGGCTCCTTACGATGTGTTGGGCTCTATGGCTCATATCACCATGTTGGAGTCCATCGGACTGATTGGTAGCGATGAACTGCCTCTGCTGTTGGCAGAATTAAAGAATATCTATCAGATTTGCCAACGAGGCGAGTTCGTGATTGAGGAGGGTGTCGAGGACGTCCACTCGCAGGTTGAACTCATGTTGACGCGCAAGCTGGGCGATATGGGTAAGAAGATTCATTCTGGCCGTTCGCGCAACGACCAGGTGCTTGTAGACCTGAAACTTTTCACCCGTCATGAGTTGATGGAGGTGGCAGAGGGCGTGAAGGTGCTTTTCGACGAACTCATCCAGAAGAGCGAGCAATATAAGCAGGTGCTGATGCCGGGCTACACCCATCTGCAGGTGGCTATGCCCAGCAGTTTCGGCCTTTGGTTTGGCGCTTATGCCGAGTCGTTGACGGACGATATGCTGTTCTTGCAGGCTGCTTACAAGATGACCAATCGCAACCCGTTGGGCTCTGCTGCCGGTTATGGCAGCTCATTCCCCCTCAATCGTCAGATGACCACCGACCTGCTGGGCTTCGACTCGATGGACTATAATGTGGTTTATGCCCAGATGGGTCGCGGTAAAATGGAGCGAAATGTGGGTTTTGCACTGGCGACCATTGCAGGTACGCTTGCCAAGCTGGCCTTTGATGCCTGCCTGTTCAATTCGCAGAATTTCTCGTTTGTCCGCTTGCCTAAGGAGTGTACTACGGGCTCAAGCATCATGCCACACAAGAAGAATCCTGATGTTTTCGAACTGATTCGTGCCAAATGCAACAAGATTCAGGCACTGCCCCAGCAGGTGACTCTCATCATGAACAATCTGCCTGTGGGGTACTTCCGTGACCTCCAGATTATCAAGGAAGTGTTCCTGCCAGCCTTCGATGAAATCAAGGATTGTTTGCAAATGGCGGCCTATATTATTAATAAAATAGAGGTGCGCGAGGATATTTTGGACAACCCCATGTACGACCCCATGTTCTCTGTTGAAGAGGTCAATCGTCTTGCAGCAGAAGGCATGCCCTTCCGCGACGCCTACAAAAAGGTGGGTCTTGACATCGAAACTGGTGCTTTCAGTCCTGACAAGAATATCCATCATACGCATGAGGGTTCTATAGGAAATCTCTGCAACGACCGTATTGCTGCTCTGATGGATGATGTTTACGGTGGTTTCGCCTTTAATCGTATTTTAGAGGCGGAGAAGCAATTGTTGGACAAGGCTTGAAGAGCCGATGAAATCGTGAATTTTGAGCATTCCAGATACCGTTGAGATAGGAATTTAAGTAATAGGACTGAACAATGACGATTCTTGGGAAGATATATCCGATAAAATGGATGTTTTTGCTTGTTTGGTGCGCATTGGCGCTGGTGGGTTGCCAGGCAGAAGGCGAATACTCTACTTGGCCCTGTCGCTTTGGCTACGATAATGCCATTCATCAAGATGCCACATTGGCCACGGCCATGAATGTGGCATCGAGAGGGGTGTTTTGCAAGATTACAGAATCTGGCGTTTATTATCTTTTTCAAAACAATCAGAATATGACGTCTCAAAAGCCCAAGACGGAGCAGGAACGGTTAGCCAATCAGGTGCTGGGGCTCAACAATGGTATCATCGTTGGTTTCCAAACCTTGAACCAATCGCCCAATGGTGGTTTCGTAGCCTACGATGTGCAATGTCCAAACTGTGTGCGACGGGAGAATAATACCCTAAATCCTAAATTTGCTGTTGCGTTAAGTAATACTGGCATAGCAACCTGTGGAAAGTGCGGCAAGAAGTACGATCTGAACAATGGTGGAATCGTCCAAAATGGTGAGCAGGGTGATGTGGGCCTGGCGAAATACCTGGCTACTACCACAGGTCCGTTTGGTTACCTCTCTGCCGGAACTAAGCGCTAAAAAATGTAATATTTTTGGTTTGGCTGTAAATTTTTTCACTTTTCGTTTTTCGCTTTTCACTTTTTTTCGTATCTTTGCATCCGCTAAGGTCGCCGCGATGGTGGAATGGTAGACACGAGGGACTTAAAATCCCTTGGCCATAACGGCTGTGCGGGTTCGAGTCCCGCTCGCGGCACAAGTTTTTTTTAAAGGCCGTCTAAGCGATAGCAGGGGCTAGTCTTTTCGTGTTATTATCACCCTGCTTTTGGCTGTTTTTCCTTGTTTTGAGCCGTTTTTTTCCTAAAGATTAGCTCTATTTTGTCATTTTGTCACGCTAATGTCACACGTAACCATCTGATTATCAGCGAGGGTTGCAAAATGACATTAAAAACGCCACTTTTAAAACTTTGTGTAATCGTTAAAAAACTTGGTACAATTTCCGTTCTCTTGAAACGCTATGTGGTACACGCAATTCAAAGCTTTAAAACATTCTAAAACTCGTTGATTTCAGCGGACCAATTAGCTCATATTGTAGTATATTACTACGGTTAGAGAAAGGGCTTTTATTTGCTTGATTCCCAGTTCCAATTATTCAAAACAGACAGACGAAGGAAGATGCTGGAGTCTTTTATGGAAAGAAAGAGAAAAAAAGATGAATAATTTGGTACTTCCGTGGTTTTTGTGTATCTTTGCGCACAAAATTATTATTATACAATTATGAAGACAGTAAAGACATTCCTTTTCGTAACAGCCGCTGGGCTGTTGGCTTCCTGCTCTGGTAAGCTGGGAGCACTCTCAAGTGACAATTTCAAGGTGACCCCCAATCCGCTGGAGACGGAGGCCGGTCAGGTGACGGCAACCATCAATGGTACCTTCCCTGAGAAGTATATGAACAAGAAGGCCGTCGTGCGCGTGATACCCCAACTGCAGTATGTCAAGAATGGTTCGTTGCAGGTGGCTCAAGGACAGCCTGCTACTTTCCAGGGTGAGAAAGTGCTGGGCAACGACCAGACTATTTCATACATGTTGGGTGGACACTACACGATGAAAACGACCTTCCCCTACAATGATGCCATGCGCGAGAGTGACCTCTATCTGACATTCGACGCCAAGATTGGCAAGAAACAGGTTCAGGTGCCGGCAGTGAAGGTGGCTGATGGTGTGATTGCCACCAGTGAACTGTATCATCAGACGCTGTTGCAGTCAAAAGGTTGTCTGGCTCAGGACGCCTTCCAGCGTGTGGTTGCTCAGAAGCAGAATGCCAACATCCGCTTCCTCATTCAGCAGGCCGAGTTGCGCAAGAGCGAACTTAAGACTGGTTCTGTCCAGGAGTTTGTGGCTCTGCTGAAGCGCATTAGCCAGGAGAAGGAGACGCTACAACTGCAGAACGTCGAGGTGTCGGCCTATGCTTCGCCTGACGGTGGCTTTGCGCTGAACGAGAAGCTGGCTAACAAGCGCCAGCAGAATGCCGAAGGCTATGTGAAGCAGCAGATGAAGCAGGCCAAGGTGGAAGGTGACATAGAAGCCAACTATACGGCTCAGGACTGGGAGGGATTCCAGGAGCTGGTGGCAGCATCGAACATTCAGGACAAGGATGTCATCCTTCGCGTGCTCTCCATGTATAAGGATCCTGAGGAGCGTGAGCAGCAGATTAAGAATATGAGTGCAGGCTTCCGTGAGCTGGCTGACGGCATTCTGCCTGAGCTGCGCCGTGCCCGTCTGACCATCAACTACGATGTTGTGGGTCGTGACGACCAGCAAATCAAGGACCAGCTGAAACAAGATGCCAGCAAGCTGAGCGTGGAAGAGATGCTCTATGCTGCAACGCTGACCAACGAAAATGCTGAGCAGGAGCGTATCTACAGGCAGACGACTCAGCTCTATGCCAACGATGTACGTGCTTATAATAATCTGGCTACCTTAGCTTGGCAGAAGGGCGACTATCAGCAGGCCCGTCAGTGGCTGGAGAAGGCCCAGACTGTCAATGCCAACTGTCCCGAGGTGTATGCCAACCTGGGTATGCTGGCACTCCAGCAGGGTGACATCCAGCAGGCAGAAACTCTGATAGGCAAGGCTGCCGGTGCCTACAATCTGGCTGAGGCATTGGGCAACCTTCACTTGGCTCAAGGCAACTATGTGCTGGCTGCTCAGGATCTGAGCAAGACCATTTCGAACAGTGCCGGTCTGGCTCAGCTGTTGACCAAGGACTATGCCAATGCAGCCCAGACACTGAGAGCTGTCAAGCCCGCCGATGCCTGGACTGACTACCTGCAGGCACTTGTATGTGCACGCCAGGGCAATGAAGGCATGGTAGGCTACTTCCTGCGTCAGGCCGTTGAGAAAGATCCCAAGATGGCAGACTTCTCGCAGAAAGACCTTGAGTTCAAGAACGTGAAGTAAATGGAAGTAAGGAGGCTATTGAAGGTATGAAACGGCTTTTACCTTTTTACCTTTTTACCCTTTTGCTTCTATCGTGTGGCGTCGATGGCGACAAGTTCCGGCTGGAAGGTCGCCTGCGCAATATGCACATGGGTGAGTTCTGGGTGTATAGTACTGATGGCGTTATTAATGGCATTGACACCATCAGTGTGCGTGAGGGACGTTTCGCCTATGAAGTGGAATTGCGCTCGCCGACGACGCTGATAGTCATCTTTCCCAACTACTCTGAACAGCCTGTCTTTGCAAAGCCGGGTGAGGTCGTGGAGATCAAGGGCGATGCCTCGCACATGAGGGAGATGGTTATCAATGGAACGGACGACAATGAGGACATGACCAAACTGCGTCAGGAACTGAACAAGCTGATGCCTCCTGAGATTCCCAAGCGTGTGGAGGCTTTCGTCAGGGAGAACCCCCAGTCCGAGGTCAGTGTCTATCTGGTTCAACGCTACTTCTTGCAGGAGAATCTTGATTACAAGAAAGCCAACGAACTGGTGAAGCTGATGATAGCAGCACAGCCCAATAACGGACAGCTCATCAAGTGGAGGAAAGAACTCCCCGACCTGAGCAGTGGTCAGATGAATAGCCGTCTGGGTAACTTCTCTGCCAAGGATGTTAAAGGGCGTATCGTCACGCAGGAAGACCTGAAGCACAAGGTCAATGTGGTGACGGCATGGGCTACTTGGAACTACCAGAGTACAGACATGCAGCGACGCCTGCTGAAGCTGAAGAAAGACTATGGCGACAAGTTGGGTGTGGTTAGCATCTGTCTGGACGGCCGTCCTGCTGATGTCAAACAGCGTGTGGAACGCGACTCCGTACCCTGGAAGACCGTGTGCGACGGACGCCTGTGGCAGTCTTCCCTTTTGGGCCATTTCGGAATTGCTGACGTGCCATCCTGTCTGGTAGCCGATAACCGTGGCACCATTGTCGCACGCGACCTGACTCCAGACAAACTGGAGGATCGAATCAAACAAATGTTGAAATAGAAATACAAGTATATACCTCATGAGTACTGAGCAAAGAAACGCCTTCCAAGAGGTGAACGAGAGTTATACGATGGCAGAGGCTATTGCCGAGGCCCAGCGCTGTCTGCACTGTAAGGTCCCCCAGTGTAAGAAGGGATGTCCCATCAGCAACGACATTCCCGACTGGATACATGAACTGAAGAAGGGCAATCTGGGCAATGCCATCAGCATCATCCGTACCAAGAGCAACTTGCCGGCTGTCTGTGGTCGTGTGTGTGCCCATGAGAAACAGTGTGAAGGCAACTGTGTATTGGGGAAAAAAGGACAGCCCGTCAGTATTGGCAAACTGGAGCGTTTTGTGGCTGATTTCGACTCTGAGAACGGCCTTACGCATGAGGATGTCGTCGAGAAGACGCGTGGTAAGGTGGCAGTCATTGGTGCAGGCCCTTCGGGCATCACTGTGGCTGGCGACTTGTCGCGCATGGGTTTCGCCGTTGAGATATTCGAGATGGAGGCTCAGTGTGGTGGCGTGTTGCGCTACGGCATTCCTGAGTACCGCCTTCCTAAAGAGGTGGTAGCCCGCGAGATACGGTATATCGAGAAGATGGGAGTCATCATTCATCGCAAGACGCATGTAGGAGTCGAGATAACGGTTGACAGTCTCTTTGCACAAGGGTTCGATGCCATCTTCATCGGCACGGGACTAAGCAAGCCCAAGTCACTCGAGATACCCGTCTGGCAGAACGGACGTTGCATCTCGGAGGGTGAGGGTGCTGTCAGGTGCGACAGTCTGAAGCGCGTACGTCTGGCTACTCACTTCTTGCGTCGTGTGGAACTGATACAAGAGGGCTTTATGAGTCGTGATGAGTTGCCAGTCGACGAGGGCGCAAGGGTTTTCGTTGTCGGTTGTGGCAATACGGCGATGGATGCCTCACGCACTGCTTTGCGCATCGGAGCCTCAAGCGTGGACGTCATCTACCATAAAGGTATTGATACGATGTCAGCTCTTCGTGCAGAGTATGATGATGCCGTCAAGGAAGGTGTGAACTTCGATTGGTGGAGTTCCATCAAGGAAATCCATGTGGACGACCAGATGGACATCATTGAGATTGTGCTGGAGACCCGCGAGCCAGACAAGTCCCCTGTCTGCCAGACACTGCCCGCCAACAACGTCATCTTTGCCATTGGCGCGACGCCGGCTACCAAGATTGTGCGTACCACATCGGGGCTTGACAACGATGAGCATCATTTTCTGATTACCCGCGAGGTGCCTTATGGCATGACCACACGCAAGGGGGTGTTTGCCGGTGGCGACGTGGTGGGTCGTCAGGCTACTGTCGTCCATGCCATGCAGGATGCAAAGCGTGTGGCTGAGGGTATTGCCCAATATGTGGATGCTGTGAAACTAATGGAAGCTATTTCATAAACATAAAAGACTATGGGAAAACTGGTTAAGTGGATGATAAGGGTTGTCTGTGGGCTGGTAGGGCTTGTTGTGGTCCTGCTGATAGGAGGTTTCTGTATGTTGAATACCTCGTGGTTGCAAGACAAACTGTTGCGCAAGGCTACGACGCTGTTGCAGGAGAAGTTGGAAACCAATGTAAAGATAGACAGCGTGAGCATCGACCTGCTGACGCTGGATGCCAAACTCTATGGATTGTGTGTGGACGACCGTCAGCAGCGTCACATGCTACAGTTGGAGTTCCTGCAAGCCGATGTGGATGTCTGGGCTCTGCTGTCTGACAAGGTACGTATCTCAAAGGCTAGTATCGAGGGTGTTGAAGCCCGGTTGTTCAAGGCTCCCAAAGATTCGCTGACACCTGATACCGTTGCTAACTTCCAGTTTGTTCTGGATGCCTTCAAGTCTCAGAAGAAGGCCAAGAAGAAGGCACCGGCTGACTCTACTCACAAGAAGAAGCTCGACTTCGACATCGACAAGGTGAAGATAGAGCGCATCGGGGTGGTTTTCAACAATGACAGCATGTCACTCGGCAAGCTGAAACTTGTTCAGACTCGCGATGGACATTACAAGGGTGAGGTCGAAGGACTGCGCAGACGCTGGGAACGCAAGAACAAGAAAGGACAGCTGGTTACCCATGAACTGTTGGTTACCCAAATGGAATACAACGAAGAGAACGGCGAAAGGCTGCTGAATGTGAATCGTGTCAACTACAAGACCAACAACCATAGTCCTCGCAAGAATGCCAACAAACCCAAGCGTGGCTTCTTCGATGTGGGACACTTCAACATTTGGGCCGACCTGAAACTTGCCGTCGACCGCATAGAGAACGGTACGGTGCACGGCTGGCTGCGCGAGTGTACGGCTCAGGACACCATTACCGGCATCGATATCCGCAAATTGCAGTGTGAGGTGACAGCCAACAAGGAAAGCATGCGACTGGAAGACTTCCTGATTCAGCAGGGCGAGGGCACTGTGCTCCGTTTCGTTCGTGGCGACATGCACTTCCCTAACAAGAAGACAGGTGCCAAGCTCACCTTCTTCACTTCTACCATCGATGGAACGGCCATCCTGAAGGATATCTCGCGTCCCTTCGCCCCTGTGTTGCGCAATTTCAAGTTGCCTCTAAACCTTCGTGTGCGTATGGAAGGCGATGCCGAAGGTCTGCGCTTCCGCGATGTGGTGGTGACACGTCCTAACGGTCTGGTGAACATCAAGGCATCTGGATATATCACAGGTTTGAAGAACAAGTACGACTTGAAAGTGCACTTCGATATCCCCAGTGCCGTTGTCAAGGGCGATGAAAAGGAGCGCATCATCAATCAGTTTGTTGTCCGAAAGTTCATGATGAAGCAACTTCAAGCCTTGGGAACACTCAATATTGTCGGCTCGTTCGACGTACTCTATAAACTTGTAAAGTTCCAGGGAAGAGTCAACACGAAGGCAGGAAACATCGGTTTCCGATTTGACATCAATGCGTTGACAAAATACTTGACTGGTCATGCCGAGGCAGACTATCTTAAGTTAGGTGAGGTCATGGGCATGCCCGACATAGGTCCTGTCACAGCCAAGGCTGACTTTAAGTTCGATATCTCCAAGCCCCGTACAGCCATCATGCGTAAGAAACTGGGTGGCAAACTACCCATTGGCGAGGTCAAGGCCCATGTGGACGAGGCAAAGTACAAGTTCGTCAAGGTGACCAATATCGATGTCAACATCGTCAGCAATGGCGCTATCGCCGAGGGCGACCTGTTCACACCAGGTAAGTTTGCAGACATCAGCTGCGCCTTCTCCTTCACCAACACAAACGAGATGCAGAAGACCAAGATTTATCCTCGCGTCAGGTTCAACATCTTCGGCAAGAAGAAGAGTGATGCCGAGTGGCACAAAGAGACTATGGAGAAAGCCGCCCTCAAGGAGCAGGAAGACATAGATAAAGCCGCCCGCAAGGAGCAGAAGGCCAAGGAAAAGGCCGCCCGCAAGGAGCAAAAAGCAAAGGAGAAAGCTGCTCGCAAGCAACAGGAAGCCCTGGAGGATGCTGCCAGGGAAAAGCAGCGTGAAGCCGAGAAGCAGCGTAAAGCCGAAGAGAAAGCTGCCAAGAAGGCCGCCAAAGCTGAGGCCAAGGCTGCCAAGAAAGCTGCCAAGGAGGCTGAGAAGGCCGCCAAGAAGGCTGCTAAGGAAGCCGCCAAGAAGGCTGCTCAGGGCGATTAGTCAGTGTAGCATCTCGTGTGAAGTCAGTTATGAAGAAGGTTGCGATAACGGTTGTTTTGCTACTGGTCATCGTGGTGGCTGTTGTGATGGGCGGCAGTTGTTACATGCTCGACTATGCCTTGGCTCCTGACCCGGACCGCAAGGATACGGCGCACTGCTTCCGTAAGTTGTTTGACCGCTACCCGGAGATGAAGCCCTGGGTGGATAGCCTGCAACGCATCCATGCCCTGAGGGACACATTCATCACCATGCCCACACGCAGCAACGAGCGTCATCATGCCTACTATATCGACAATGGTTCCAACAAGACTGCCGTAGTGCTGCATGGGTGGCGTAACTGTGCGATAGATATGCTGTTTCTGGCCAGGATCTATGACCGTGAGCTGGGCTACAATGTGGTGGCCCCCGACCTGCATGCCCACGGACTAAGCGATGGCGATGCTGTTGGCATGGGATGGCTCGACCGCAAGGACATACTCTACTGGATGCAGGTGTTTCAGACCGATACAATGGTTGTCCATGGCATATCAATGGGTAGTGCTGCCACCATGATGGTAGCCGGTGAGGACGTACCCCCAGGCATCAGCGACATCCGTTTCGTGGCGGATTGCGGCTACACCAGTGCGTGGGACGAGTTTGCGGGCCAGTTGAAGGAACAGTTCGGTCTGCCGTCCTTTCCGCTGATGTATACTACCAGCATGCTCTGCCAGCTGCGCTATGGCTGGAACTTCCGCGAGGCATCTTCCCTCCGGCAGACCCGTAAAGTGAAAGTCCCCATGTTGTTCATACACGGCGATGCCGACACTTTTGTGCCAACGGCTATGGTTCATGAGTTATACGATGCTAAGCCGGATCCTAAGGAACTCTGGATTGCCAGTGGCGCCATTCATGCCTTCTCCTACAAGGAGCATAAGTCCGAATACATAGAGCGCGTCAAGTCGTTTGTTTCCTGTCCGAACTGAAGTGTCGCGCTGCCTGGCAAGGTCTTCCGTTCAAATTCCTCGTTCTGCCCAGTCGCCACGATCGAGATTGCGATAGCCAATAGCTTCGGCTATGTGTATGGACTGAACCTTTTCAGAACCTGCAAGGTCGGCGATGGTGCGTGCCACCTTCAGAATACGGCTGTATGCACGGGCAGAGAGTTTCAGACGCTCCATAGCCAAGCGCAGCATGTCGAGCGATGCGGTATCAGGTTCGGCAAACTCATGAAGCATGCGCTCCGTCATTTGGGCATTGCAGTGTACCCGACCCAGTCCTCCCTGCTTGGGGAGAGCGCTGAAACGCTCGGTCTGGATGTTGCGGGCTTTTATTACTCTCTCACGAATGCTGGCAGACGGTTCGCCCGGCTGCATCTGCGACAGCTGTGCAAAGGGCACGGCTTGTATCTCACAGTGGATGTCAATGCGGTCGAGCAGGGGGCCGCTGATTTTGTTCATGTAGCGCTGTATCTGGCCCGGCGTGCAGACACAGTTGTGCGTGGGGTCCCCATAGTAGCCGCAAGGGCAGGGGTTCATTGAGGCGATGAGCATGAACGAACACGGGTATTCCACGTTGTATTTGGCACGGCTGATGGTAATCTTGCGGTCTTCCAGTGGTTGGCGCAGCACTTCAAGCACGCTACGCGACAGTTCAGGCATCTCGTCCAGGAAGAGCACCCCGTTGTGGGCGAGGCTGATTTCACCAGGTTGCGGATTGTTGCCACCACCTACCAGAGCCACTTGCGAAATGGTGTGGTGAGGAGCGCGGAAGGGGCGTTGGCTGATTAGGCTGGTGTCACGGCTCAGCTTGCCTGCCACAGAGTGTATTTGGGTGGTTTCCAAGCTCTCTGCCAGCGACAGCGGGGGCAGGATGGAAGGTAGTCGCTTTGCCAGCATGGACTTGCCGGACCCGGGAGGGCCTATCATGATGAGGTTGTGGCCTCCGGCAGCAGCCACCTCCAAGGCACGCTTGACACTCTCTTGTCCACGCACTTCGCTGAAGTCGAACTCAAACTGGTTTTGTTGCTCGTAGAACTCGCGGCGGGTGTCTATGACGGTAGGCTGATAACTGGTGTCGCCGTTGATGAAGTTCAGCACGTCCGTCAGCGTTTCCATGCCGTACACCTCCAGTTGGTTGACAACTGCCGCCTCGCGGATATTCTGTTTCGGTACAATCAGCCCCTTGAACTTCTCCTTACGTGCCTGGATGGCTATGGGCAGTGCACCGCGTATGGGTTGCAGCCTACCGTCCAAACCCAGTTCGCCCACCATCATATAGTGGTTGAGCATGTCGCTTTCCACCTTGCCGTTAGCTGCCAGGATGCCCATGGCCAATGGCAGGTCGTAGCCGGAGCCCTCCTTCTTGATGTCGGCAGGCGACAGGTTTGCCGTGATATCCATGGTCGGCATCTTAAAGCCGTTGTTGATGAGTGCTGCCTTGATACGGTCGTAACTCTCCTTGACAGCCGTGTCGGCCAGTCCTGTCAGGTGGAACTGCACGCCCCGCGACATGCTGACTTCACACGTTACCGTTGTTACTTCCAGCCCGTTGACAGCTGCACAAAAGGTCTTTACCAACATATTCGTCTTAGTTATTTCCGCACAAAGGTACGAATAAGCGAGTGAAAAACCAAAAGAAATTTGAGTTTTTCCGAAAATGAAAACCTTTACCGAGGTGAAAAGAACAAAATAATTATGAACAAAGAACTACAAATTATGAATTTTTTCGTAACTTTGCAATAGAAATGAGTTGTTTTATCAGATTCTTGAAAGACTGGACGTTGCCTGTAGCGATAGCTGTAGGTACAATTTGTTATCTGACCTTCTATTATGTGTCAGCACTGGATGAACTGGGCGATATATTGCGACCTGTGTTCGACGTCATCTTCCCATTGTTCGTTTTCCTGACACTGTTCGTCACATTCTGCAAGGTGGACTTCCACGACATGCACCCGCATCGCTGGCATGTGGGTATCCTGGTGGCTCAGCTACTGTTGGTGGCTCTGAACATAGGCATCATACTTTGGGCAAAATCTACTTTAACTGAGGTCAGAGCGACTTCTATGGCGACAATGTTCGCTTCTCCTTTGCTGTGGGAGGCTATGCTGACTTGCATCATAGGTCCCGCAGCATCGGCAGCACCGGTGGTGGTGGGCAAACTTGGTGGTAATATATCGACTATGACGACGTATGTACTCATCTCGTCGCTGGTCTCTGCATTTTTGATACCACTGGTGTTCCCAATGCTGGAACAGACGGTGCATGTGTCGTTTATCGACGCTTTCCTGATCATATTAGAGAAGGTATCTATTGTCTTGTTGCTGCCGCTGGTGTTGGGGTGGATCATGCAACACTATGTGAAGGGACCTTGTGCCTGGATTGCCGCACAGCCCAATCTGAGTTTCTACTTTTGGGGCATCTCGCTGAGCATCACTACGGGCATTACGGTAAAGAATATTGTGAACAGCAATGCCTCGCTGATGTTATTACTGCTGATAGCAGTCTTTACCTTCGCCTTGTGCTTCGTGCAGTTTGGCATTGGTCGTCTGGTAGGGCGCCGGTTGGGTGAAGAGGTCAATGCGGGACAGGCTTTGTTCCAGAAGAATACGGCTCTCAGCATCTGGGTAGCGTATATGTACTTGAATCCTGTGGCTTCCATCGGGGCG
>JAEEGL011721925.1_pt1 | contig 22164 bp, 22 predicted proteins | sample 9134231 | NCBI WGS metagenome assembly JAEEGL01 (sample SAMN16246548, study PRJNA631951) | gut metagenome | biome: gut microbiome; feature: rumen; material: fiber-attached | host: Bos | place: Iran: Karaj | collected 2018-10 | reverse complement strand
TGTTTAGCGACAGGGAAGGCTGCCGCTTTCTCTGTCTCATAGGGGAAGGCGCTCCTCGCCGTGAGGCAGGAGGAAATAAGAGAGAAGTCCGAAAGGATCCACGTTCGAAAACTTGGCCCGCCTTCCTCCCCGGTGGAGACGGTCCGTGCCGTGAGGACGGATAAGCAGCTGTCAAGGGATTAAATGGCGTCGGGACAGCTGGCCCTGGGGGTCTCCACCGATTTCTTGAAAATACCGCGCAGGGCGGATCCCTGTATAGCGAAATACATAGAGCAAAATGCAACAGTTAACACTTCAATTCGAGGGCTATGCCGACAGTCGGCAGCCGGAGACGCAGGGCACGGCGAGACAGTGCCAGAGGGGTGTTTTTTACGAAGCCTTCCAACACTTTTTGGAAGGCCTTCAAAAAAGTGTTGCGAAGCCTTCCCGCAAGATTTCCATAGGGGAGTGGCTCCGCGCTGAATCTACCACTTTCTCGGCCGTCGCCGGAGAGAGTGTTTCCCGTCTGAATGCCATCTGCGGCACGGTCGCCGTAGTGTCCGGTTTCCTGTTTATCTCTTTCGCGGCTCTGATAGGTGGATAGTATGAATGTCATCAATCTGAAACCGGAGGGCGTGGAGCTGCTTAACGATCTCTGCAAGCCCAGCAGCCTGGAAGAGAAGATCACTGTGCTCGACTCTGCAGAAGAGAAACTGCAGGAGCTGGCCTGCAGTGAGTTCAGCAACGCCCAGCAGGGCTATAACCTCTACGACCTTGCCTATACGATCAAGGGCTACAAGAAGGATCTTATGAAACTTAAAGGATTATTGGAAGATGGCGAAGAACAAGAGTGAAGACCGTAAGGAGGAGGTGAAGCGCCAGATACTGGAGGCCTTCTTCACCTTCCGCAGCAACCTGCCCAAGGAGGGCTATGTGCAGCAGAACCGCTCGACGCAGGAGCTGCTGGACGAACTGTGCACCATGTACAGCTTCAAGGAAGACGATATCGTGGAATATCTTATAGAGCATGACTACGCTCCTACTACAGAGCCAGACGGATCGGTCAAGTGGGCGATCTGGAGACTGATACATCATTAGTTTTTTTTCCCATCCGTTTTGATTTTACGGGGACTGTCTGCAGCGATGCACGCAGTCCTTTTTTGTTGTTTTAATATGGGGTGCCTTTGTGTAACTTTGCGGTATGATTACACTGTTCAATGATTTCCCGGCTATGGTCTTCTCCAGCAGCATCCCTGATGTGGGCTTCCGCATCACTTATACGCGGGCTGTGGTGAAGATGACTGTCACGCACGGCAACGACCCCGAGGTGGTGCCGTATGAGGAGACGCTCTATCCGGACAACATGAATGACATCTACGTGACGGACATCGATCAGATCATGGCTGCCTTCTCTGAGCGGTGGATCAGGTTCAACCTTGCCGTGACGATCACTGAGCAGCGGGTGGACAGCGAGATGAACGTGACGAGCGTGAGTACCAGGGACCTCACGGTGACGCAGGTGGTGTGCTGCCGCGCGAACATCGTGGGCTTCACGCCTTCCGACTTCTGCAGCAAGCACTTCCTCACGCTGCTCGACGGTCCGCGCAAGACGGCCCTCGGGCGCATGGAGCTGCTGTCGTTCATAGGCTCGGAGACGGTCACTTCCGTCGCTTACTTCGACGATGGCTCGAGCAATGCCGGAGGCGTGACGACGCTCCATTCCGGTGACGGCTGCAGGATCCTCGACGTGAGCCCTGAGAAGTTCGTCTCCGGCCTGAGGAAGTTGGTGAAGTACCAGATCATCGCCGGCAGCCGCACGCAGTGGTACGAGGTGGACTACGACGGCGACCCGGACGTGGCGCCGGTGCTGCTGTTCGTGAACTCCTTCGGCGTGCAGGAGATTGCCTACTGCGAGGGTGCCCACCATCAGGTGAGCAGCTTCGAGCGCAAGCAGGCGCGCATCGGCAAGCTGAAGGAGAGCTATATGATAGAGGAGACGGAGTCGTTCAAGGCCGACACGGGCTATCTCTCTTTCCCCATGGCGCAGTGGTGGCGCGACGTGCTGCGCTCCAAGGAGATCGAGGTGCTGCCGATGGCGGACGGTGCGGTGGTGATCGACGGGGGAAAGCCGGTGGTCATCACCTCGCAGAAGGCGGAACTCTCGAACGAGGCGGACCATCTGCCGCGCTTCACCTTCGAGTACGAGTATGCCGACCGCAACCATAACTTCTGGGAGCAGCCGCGCGAGGGCAGGATCTTCGACAATACGTTTGACCATACCTTCAACTGATCCATGGACGCGAGGCAACCCATTCACTTCAAGAAGGCGCAGCAGCTGCTGGATATCGCCCGCGAGTCGAAACAGCGGGTGAATATCACGGCGTGGGAGTCGAAGGGGAACATTATCGAGTATAAGGGCTGGATGGTCAGCTCCAGCAGCTGGAGGAAGGGGTGGCACAAAATCATCAATCCGGTCAACAGTGAGATCAGGACGCTGCCTGATATCTATATCATCAAAGTTAACGGTCATCAGATATATCTATGAGTGAGGAGAAAACGAATATGATGGTACCGGTCGGTACCAAGGGTGAGTATGAAGTGTACAGCATCGTGCCCGGCAGCATCGAGGATGCGATGGAGCTGGAGGCTGAGGTGTCGACGCACTATAAGCATGACACCATCGGCGTCTATGACAGCAGCGACGACTGCGACACGACGTTCGTGCGCGTGGGCAGCCGCTGGTATGAGTACGTGAACTTCGGCAAGGATAACATGGCGCCGTACCGCAACCAGTGGCTGATTGAGGATAACATGGTGATGAGCCAGTGCCAGCAGTTCAACATCCTGACGTGCTACGGCCAGGGAATCAAGTTCCTCGACCGCGAGACGGGTGAGATGACTGAGGACAAGACGATCCGCAGCTTCTGCATGAGCAATGCCATCCACCGCCTGTGGCTCCGCATGGCCACGGACATGAAGTACAACTTCTTCTCGGTGATGGTGATCTACCTGAGCCGCGACCACCAGAAGATCGTGCAGGTGCGGATGCGCAATGCCTGCGACTGCCGCTTCACGGTGCGCAACGAGTACGGCTGCATCGAGCATGTGCTGGTGGGCGACTTCCGCGAGGGCCGCACCAGGACCATCGAGGCCATCCCGCTGCTCGACGAGGTGGACCCGCTGGGCGACCTGATGTACCGCATGGGCAAGGTGCCGAGCCTCTATACGTCGGAGATGGCCAAGGAGCCTCCCATGGGCGTATGCTGCAAGTTCGCCGTCCTCTGCGTGGTACCGACACCGGGCTACCGCTACTATCCCATTCCCTATTATGCGTCGATCTACCGCGATTCGTGGTATGACATCTACCGCCTGATCGGCATCGGCAAGCGCTACATGATCAAGAATACCAGTGCGCCGAGGATCCAGGTGGAGGTGCACCGCACGTACTGGGACAATGTGTGCCGTGAGGAGAACATCACCGACAAGGTGGAGCGTGCGAAGCGCATCAAGGAGGAGCGGCGGCAGATCACTGAGTTCTGTACGAAGCCGGAGAATGCGGGCAAGGCGTGGGTGACATCCTACGACACGACGCCCGAGGGCAAGGAGAAACGTATGGTCAGGGTGTACAACCTGATTGAGAACAACCGTAAGGAGGGCGGCGACTGGAGCGACGACATGCAGGAGGCTTCCAACTCGCTGTGCTTCGCCATGGGCGTCCATCCGAACATGGTGGGTGCCGTGCCGGGAAAGTCGCAGATGAACAACTCAGGCTCTGACAAACGGGAGCTCTTCACGCTGAAGCAGGCCATCGAGAAGGCCTTCCACGACGTGATGGAGGTGCCGTTCCACATGATCATGCACTATAACAAATGGGATGAGAAGTTCGCCATCGACGTGCCGATGATCGAACTGACGACGCTCGATGAGAACAAGGATGCCAAGGAAGTAACCCAAAAACCTGAAGAAAATGGAAATAACGATAAAAATAAGTAAGGAGGCCTTCGATCTGGCCATCCCTGCAGCCAAGGAGCCCAAGGGGACTGTCTTTGCCAAGCTGGAGAAAAAGATCAATGCGGCTATAGTGGATATCGGTGAGGATACACTTGGTGATGTCGGCATTCAGTTTGTGAACGATAATCCTGAAAGCGTGGCCTCATGGCAGGTGAAGGTTCTTGCCTCAGTCGACGTGTTCCTGCATGAGATGCGGGGTCTTGACCTGGTACTGACAGGATCCGGATTCGGCGTGGTCAGCACCAACGATACTGCACCGGCCTCGAAGATCCGCGTGGATGCCCTCGACGGGGAGCTGCGGGTGAAGTGGCTTCTCGCTCATGATGAGCTGCTGAAGCGGTGCTTCAAGATTGAAGGCTGGTACCAGCAGGGGCTGGTGAACATCGATTCGCTCTTCTGTTTCTTCGAGCATCTGAAGCGGTTCGCCGGACTGCAGGCGCCGATCTCGAAGGACTGGGAGAATGCACAGCAGTCGATCCTCGATGCCGACCGCTGGCTGCGGGAAAAGATCAGCGATGAGTTCATGGATGAGATGATCACGCAGATGGCCACCGACAGCCTCTCGGCGAAGAACCGGGGCATCGTGTACCAGGTGCGACGGATCATCGGCATGGCCGTCATCGGCAACAAGGGCACGGCGTATGAGTACTTCCGCCGGCTGATGAATACGCTGGAGGGTGATCTGGAGTCCTTCCCAACCTATGCCAACTCCAGTGCTTTCGAGGCTAACCATTTCAAGCCGTATGAAAACAGGAAAGAAGACGGGGCCTTCCATTTCGTCGGATAACGTGCTCCGTCTGGAGTGCCCGACATCCTGGGGCGAACTGTCGCAGGAGCAGCTGCACTATGTGCTCGACCTGATCGGCTCGAATCTCTACTCAGACGTGGAGATCCGTACCTATATGCTCTTCCGCTTCTGCGGCATCGAGGTGCTGAAGAAGCGCCTGAAGTCGGTGTCGTGCCGCGTGAGGCTGGAGAATGGGAGGTGGCATTTCTTCGACCTGCAGAACTGGCAGGTGCAGGATATGATCGGACAGCTGGGCTTTGTCAGCAGCTTCGAGGGATTCGGCCGTGGGCTGGACACGGCTGGGGAATTCAAGGCTGCAGACAGCCTCCTGTCTGATTATCAGTTCGGGTGGTACCTGAAGTGCGAGCAGAAGTACCAGGCTTACCTGAAGATGAAGGAAACGCGGTTCCTCGAGGATCTGGCACGCATGCTGTTCCTCGACGGCGACAGACCCGTCGGCGACAGTGAGAAGGAGATGGAGGTGGATGCTGCCCTCTGCATGAGCGTCTTCTTCTGGTTCTCGTGGCTGAAGGGGGAGTATTCGAAACTGTTCCGGCATTTCTTCAAGCCTATCGCTACGGTGGGCGGCGACTATAATATTCTGGAATCGTATAACGCTCAGATCCGTGCGCTGACGGACGGCGACGTGACGAAGGAGGAGGCGGTGAAGCGCATCGTCACGCTGCGTGCCCTCACGGAACTCGACGCCAAGGCGCGGGAGGCTGAGGAATTCAAGGCTAAGTATGGAGATAAGTAAGGATACTTTCGACGCGCTCGAGTACTTCAAGGGTCTGGGCGAGAAGAACAGGCTCGTGAAGGCCAACGGGTTCCACGTGGGCTTCTGCTCAGGACCGGACGGCATGGACCAGGTGATGCAGGACTACCGCGACTTTGCCAACTTCTTCCTGGTCGATGACACGACCTCGAGCAACACCTTCGGCAACAAGCCGGGCTGGTTCGACAGGAAGGTGTATGCGGTGTATATCATCGTGGGCTATGAGCATGGCGATGAGATGCAGTATAAGGAGGCACTGGATCTGGCCAGACGGATCTTCAAGCAGCTGCTGTCGCGACTGATCAGCGACAAGGCCACGATGAAGTACGGCAAGGGACTGATGTACCTGAATCTGGAGACGGTCTTCTCGCATGAGTACGGCCGCTATTCGTTCAACGGTGCCACGGGCCTGTTCTTCCAGATGCAGAACAACGAGCCGCTGAATCTGGTGTTTGATCCTGACGAGTGGGAGGAGTAGCGCATGGGTACGATGGCGGAACGGCTGGGTAAGCCGGTGAGTGGTGCGGACACGAGGCGCAGGCATGCTTCGTCCAGGATCCCCGAGGAGGATCTTCGTAAGTTCGAGGAAGGCTGGGCGAAGATGATGGTGACGATCTGGCAGGAGAAACTGCAGCTGCTGCAGGTGGATGACACCGGTTCCCTCCGCGCCTCCATCGAGGCTAAGGCTCTGCTCGACGGAGCAAAGAAGACCATTGAGCACTCTTTCCTGGCATACGGTAAGTATGCGGATGACGGTACTGGCCGTGAGTTCACGAACACGGGCTATACCGACAGTCTGGGCCGTCATTATAGTTCCAGCCGACAGGCAGACGGCACGCTGCCGTTCCTGCTCCCCGGCGGTGAGGAGTATCGTGCAGAACACGGCCTTGACAAGCCGAAGAAGGTTGGCCCCGCCTGGGGCGGCCGTGTGGCCGGTGGCCATCCCCGCAGAGCCAACGAGTGGTTTTATAGGAAATACTATGCCTCGCGTATGGTACTGAATGAGCTGGAGCAACAGTTTTATGGCAATGCTTATCTCGGCATGATGACGACTGCCCTTGATGGCGTATTGGTCCAGACCAGAATGATGTTGTAGTTTTAGTTTGGTTTCCCTGTTAGTAATTTTGCGGTATGACTCACGAACAGTACCTGAATCTTGAACGTTCCTTCACCGGGATCCGCGATGAGAGGAATTTCCGCGCCAATACGGCTACGCGTATCGGCACGGCGTTCCTGGAACTGTTGCGTAACATCCGCACGGGTGAGTTCGACGAGGTGAGCTTTAATTCGGTGTCGAACCAGCCTGCTTTCCTGAAGGGCCTTCGTACCTTCGGTGATATCATCCTCGGCGATTATATCAAGGGGCTGCAGGGCGGCATCATCACTTCTGAGGCGTTCGCCGAGCTGAAGGATCTGTGGGTTCGTGAGCATCTGAAGGCTGGCGACGGTACCATCCACCATGACGCTGCCGGAAAGCCGCTGCCTGCTTTTGAGGTGGACGGCGATGCCGTGTTCTCGGGCAACCTGTCTTCGCCTGATTTTATCTCCGGCTTCTTCGGCGGCCTCGGATGGGCTCTGCAGAAGAAGGAATACGTGAATGCTGCCGGACAGACGGAGACTAAGTATAGCTTCGAGGTTGACAACCTCACTGTGCGCAATACGCTGAGGGTGTATGAACTGGTGGTCAGCCAGCTGTTGGGCGAGAACGACAACTATGTCTTCGCGGCGATGATGGAGGTGGACCACTACGACCCGATGACGGGGAAGGTGTGGCTCTCTACCAACGGCGGGAAGTCGTACATGAACTTCCGCAAGGGCGACTATATCATGGTGCAGCGCTTCCAGCCCGGCAATGATGCGAAGAGCGGGGGCGACGGCTATATCGTGAAGAGCTATGAGCTGAAGATCATCGACTTCGGCAGCGGCGGTGAGAAGGACCCGAAGGATGAGAACGGCGACCGCCTGGACTGGGTGCGCTTCAGCAACTTCGCTACGCAGATGGTATTTGACGAGGAGGATCCGGCCCACAAGGATGCTGACTATATCGGCACGTACCATACCGAGGAGGAGATCAGCGGGTATTCCGATCCCGTCTTCATCGGGCCTGAGATGCTGATCACCAAGGGTGACACGTTCTGCCGCGTGGACAATGAGACGGATCCGGAGCGCAAGGGTATCATGTCGATCATGAGCGTCGGTGCCAACACGCCGTACATGGATGTCCACTACGGCCTGAAGACGGATCCTGAGCGGGCACTGAAGAGCCGTATCGGCAACCTCGAGGGCATCCGGACGGATCTCTTTGGCTGGCTGCAGGGCTTTGGAGCGTATATCGCCAACCTCTACTCCGTAGGCAAGTTCATCAACTCCCAGACGGGTGAGAGCATGGAGAGCCGTATCGAGGCTACCAACGAGAGCCTGAAGAGTCTCTATAAGGAGACACTGTATGATATCAGCGATGCTGACAACAAGGTGTCGAATGGTTTCTTCCAGAAGGATCTCGAGGACTGGTCAGTCGTGGATGATGAGGGCGATGACATGCCGGAGGAGGCAGAGATGGACTGCGTTCGCCGAATCGACGAGAACGGAAGGGTGCTCGATAGCAATGAGGATGACAGGGAGGCGGTGGATGCCGACTGGAACCTGGAGAATGCCTCAGGCAACGAGGAGAGCGACGGGCTGGTGATCACCGACGGTACGGTGTATGAGGACGGCGACGGCAACAGCTACACGCTGCCTTTCCTGCTGAACGGCCAGCTGATCCAACAGAAGCGGCTGATTGCGGAACTGTCGGAGATGGAGGGTGTGAAGGTGCTGCACCTGTGCCATGCCGGCATCGCACAGGACTTCGACAAGATGAAGGCCAACGGTACGCACAAGCGACTGACGGATGAGGATGAGTCGGGCAGCCAGCCGAACTATGAGGAGGAGACCTATGGCTACTGGGCTGGTCTCTACCCGGACTGGAGCCCGGCACGGATACAGGCGTCTATCGACAGCGCGAAGGCTGCCAACAAGGTGCTGGAGGATGCCCTGACGGCAACGGAGGACGAGGCGGACACGCTCTTCATCGGGATCCGCATCCTGCCGCTGACGAGCGGCACGCTGAGGGTGGGATTCCTCTCGGGAAACGGCAGCTGGTCGTGGCTGAGCTCCGGCTTCTCGAAGAGCCTCTCTGCTTCGAGACAGTGGATGCTCGTGCAGGGGAAGGACAATCCGGACGAACCGTGGTACTATCCGCTGGATACCGACGAGACGGCCAAGACTGGCAGGCTGTTTATCGGGTACTCCGGCGAGTGCTATATCCGCTTCGTGGCCCTGCAGAACGATCCTTTCGATAATATTGAGCATACATACCGGACGCTGCTCGAGCAGACCTCGAGACGCATCCGCATGCAGGCGGCCTATGATGAGGAGCAGCTGGCGGACTTCGTCATCCAGCATAACGCCATCGTACAGAGGGTCACGACGGATGAGTCGCAGGAGAAGAGACGGATCAAGGACCTGCTGGGCATCACCATCAACAGCGACGGAACGTATTCCTTCCCTGACAACTGGGTACCCGACGGGAACGGACGCTATGACTTCTCTTCCTGGCGCATCCAGACGGCAGGCAGGCTGGATGACCTGTTGGCGAAGTGGGATGAGAAGGGCAACCTGATCGGCTACAGCCACCATACGCAGACGGCCGACTACATCTCGGATGTGCTGGCTGCTTCGGGATATGACTATCCTGCCTGGATCAGGAAGATTGTGAACCTGATCAATAAGGTGGCGGAGTTCACTACACTGTGGGACAGCGTGAAGGATGCTCCTGCTAATGGAGGCCTGTACGCTGCTGATGTTGTCCGGCTCAAGAGCAAGTGGAGTCCTGTCTATGACCTTCTGGATGACTGTTTTGGCGCAATCAACCGCCTCTCCAGTGAGGACAAGGAGGGGTATGAACTGGTGATCGGACTGTTCAATTTCGGCGAGGGGACTGTCAGCAGGGCCGTTGACTATGTTGACAGGGCACTGGACAACCTCGACAACGGTGTCGATATCGCCAGCAACAATACGTACTTCCGCTATCTCAGGGATGAGGATGTCAAGGAACTGGTGAGTGTCATGAAGCAGTTGTCTGACGCCATCGCCAGCGTGCTGGCTGTCAGGGACCTTGCTGCAAGGGTGAAGGAGGTGACTGAGGGCTTCGAGGCGTTCCAGGAGGATCTGGACGATGCCATCAGGGAGAATTATCCGGGTCATGACTTCGTGAGCTGGGTGAGCGACACGGCGCTGAGCTCGGTGAAGATCAAGGCCATCCTTGACGGCAACGGCGAAATCACGGCTCAGTCCACTTGGCTGCAGACGGCTGAGGTGCTGTTCTCCGGACTGTTCAAGACGGAAGGGTTCAAGGACTATGTGAGTGAGGTCAAAGAGTATGCCGACGGCATCGAGACATCGGTGAGGGAGTATGCCAAGGGCTACTCGGACGGGCTGAAGGAGGCCATTGATGAGGATATCGCTGAGAGACAGGCTGCACTGGAGGAACTGATCGGCGTGGTGGATGAGTCTGCTGCTTATTCGGCGTCGTGGATTACACAGAAGTCCAAGTATATCGATATCGTGGCGGCCAACTGGGACGAAGATGGGAACCTTCTGAATAACTCGAGTATCACGGTATACGGTAACGGAATCCTCTTAAGTGCCAATAGCCATGCTGATGAGAAGTTCACAGAGTTGTCTGCCACGGTTGATGGCATAGGCTCAAGGGTTGGTGATGCCGAGGGTAACATATCTACTCTTGACCAGACAGCAACCCGTCTACAGACTCAGATTACTGATAATAAGTCTGCTGCAGACACAGCTTTCGATAATATCAATGATGTCGTTATTCCCAGACTTATAACCGACATAGGTAATGCCCAGGATTCTGCCGATTATTCTGCCACATGGATAAATCAGAATAAGGATAGGATTACCCTTATTTCTGGGCAGTTCGATGAAAATGGAAACCTCTCCAACACAAGCGGTCTTGTAACAGGAAACGGCTCGTTTACCACTCTTTTCGCAGCTGCTGTAGAGGATAATGATATCGTAAGTCTGGCAGACTTGTCGGTGTATGTACAGTATGATGAAACAACTAAGAAAATCGTTTCAGGCATCAAGCTCACCGCAAACCAGCTTGACTTCGCTGCTGATGACATCATTTGGAAATTGAGAAACTCATGGAAGATCCAGAACTCAAACAAAAAGGATGTTCTTTATTTTGACGCAAACGGCAACCTTCAGATAGCAGGACAGATCACCGCCAACCAGGTGAACTTTGAAACAACTGGAACGCAGAATACTGGTGATATCAACAACACCGGCGATATCATCAACAGCGGTGACATCAAGCTCCTGAACACGAAGAAGATATATATAAAGGATAATGTCGGCTCAGGCACTTACATCTCCAGCCTTACGATGGATACAAGCAATAACCTCATCCTCGGTGAGGGACAGTGCGCTGCTACGACAAGTGCAAGCCAGAATCTTCACAGAACCTATATCCGTGGTCACGAGGTGGTGATGCAATACGGCATTAGCGGAGATGTTAACGTAGGAGCGAAGCTCGACTATAACGGCGTGTTCAACGTGAACAAGCTGAAGATCGGCTCTGCCACCTTGGAGTGGGATGACGATAACAGTGCCTTGAAGATTAATCAGCACGTCTATTCCACCGGCAGTGTCGCAGCCTACGGTGCCGGAAGCACCAGCGGAGGCGGTGGATCGGACATCAATATCAGTACCTTTGGAGTTTTGTCTGGAAAGACTCTCAGACTGACCATCAGCGGGCAGACTAAGGATGCCGACCTGTCAAGTATGTTCACGGGAATAGGCGGCAACACGGCGGGAGCATTAGACAATCACGGCACAAAGCTGTATCTCATAGGCGCATCTGAACAGGCTGCCAACCCTGTCACAAATACCAACAGCGGCTGTTACATTGATGCGAATGGTTACATCTTTAGCAATAGCTCGAAGACGGTAACCGAGTCTTCCATAGGCTCGCTGGGCACCAATATCGGCGTAGCAAAAGCCAATTCCGCCATATTCGTCAGCGATGCCAGCGGCGGAAAGAAGGTAGGCCTGAACGCTGACAGCAACCGCGGCGTATACGACTGGACGGCTTCGAAATGGCTCGTCGGCAGCAATGGAACAAAAACGTTCCTCATGCTTGGTAACGTCGGTATAGGAAAAGATTCTCCAGACTACAAACTTCATGTGTCTGGCAACGCTGCCATGAACAGCCTTATTTTGGGACAAGATGATGGCACTGGTACTTATTCTATATCTACAAAAGACAGCGATGCCTGTATAAATTTATCGGCACAGAGTGTCCACATTGGAGCCAGTTCTATTCCGAGTAGCGTCAATGTCGAACCGAAGTTCTACGTCAACGGCATCGGATACTTCAGCGGCGACCTCTACAGCAACGGCAAGAAGGTGCTGACGGAGGGCAGCGGCGGAGGCAGCGGTGCCTATTTGCCGTTGTCTGGAGGTACGTTGACTGGAGGAATTACATTCGAGAAAGATAGTTACAGCATGGAGCTGAAGCATGCCTTGAATAGTGATAGTAAGATGCTGTTCGGCTTCTACTCGAAAACCAACAACGACTGGATATTCTACTACAATCAGGATACAAAGAGGGCACATTTCGGGAGCAAAACCAACCTGTGCAACCTCTTCGGAACGAATGTCGTTCTTTATGGCATCAACAGCGGAACGGAGAATGAGGGCCTGCGAGTAACGAAGGCAGGCAATGTCCGTATTCTAAATAGGGCCAGCGTTGGCACAGATCCAGATGATAATTATACGCTGAAGGTCAGCGGCAGCAGCCTTTTTGTCAATAATGTCGGCATCGGAGGGTATAATTCAGGTTATAAACTCTATGTCAGCGGAACGGCGAGCATATCGCAGACTTTGTCTGTCTATGGAATGGAGATAACGAAGAATAACGGCGTGTATGAAATAAACACTGATGACATAAGAGTAAATACAGATGCAGACTGGTACGGCTATTGGAAATCTGCTTCCGACATTAATAAGAAGGACTGGGTGGAAAATATCGAGGTTAGTGTCGAAGACGTCGCCCGCACGCCGATATTCGCCTTCACATGGAAGGACAAGCCCCAGAGAGGTATCTATATGGGTACATCGGCACAATACATCCAAACTGTTTTCCCGCACGCCGTGGACGTGCTGGAAGACGGCACGCTGGCTATGGACTACGGCGCAACGGCTCTGGCTGCTGCTGTGATGACAGCCCGCACTGTTCTGACTCACGAACAGCGCATCGCTGCTCTTGAGGCAGAGAACGAGAGACTGAGAACGGAAATAGAACAATTAAAAGCAGCATGATATGCCAGTAAGCAACGGAAGGATATACAGAGACACGACGGTTGACCCGCCACTTGGAGTGAGCGTGGCCGACGTACAGAGAGCCCTCGGAACATCGAAGTGCCACGAGAGCGAGCTGTGTACCCACCAGAACATCAATGTCTGGGCGAAATACAAGCCGGTGGTGGTTGGTCAGATTGCCTCTGTCTCCGATCAGCAGCGGGCTAACGTGAACTATGGCATCGTCAATATCCCGAAGTGGTCGCTGTTCGCCAACATGGTGAACTTCTGGACGGCCTTCCAGCCGCACCGCTCCTCGTATGACGACATTGAGCAGTGGGCTCCGGACTGCGGCGTAAAGCCGGCCTACTGGGACTGTCAGCTGCCTACGGGCGGCAAGAATGCTCCCTTCCGCATTTCGGACTTCTCCAGCAAGGACTATGCCGAACGGGGATACTACGCCTATGCCGTGCCTCCCGTCGGGCCTCTCGACGTGGCGATGGTGAGCAACGGGCTGGTGACCATCAACTACAAGATGGGCGTGGACGGCGTGACGGCAGGCCTGACGGTGACGCTCTCCGACCTGAGCGTGATGCGGAACTACTCGTATCAGAACCTGTACTTCGGTATCGCCATCAAGGCTGGAGGCAGCATCTACCTTGTGACGCAGTCGACGAAGGTGGGCAACATGGATATCGAGGGCTGGAACCTCTGGACGCTCGGCGCCCACGCCCGCTTTACCATCGACGAGTACAGCGGCGGCATCTACACCTGTATGACGCAGAACACCCCGTTCGATGTGTTCCCTATCCTGTCGAGTGAGCCTAAGAGCTATGAGTCCACCGTTGGCGAGCAGACAGTACTGGATCCTGTCAGGCCGTATACCGGCAGCGGCACGTTCATCGCCCTCTACGAGAAGCAGTCCGTAACGCTGGAGGTGGCTTATGTCTATGCCTCCGTCGGCATGATCAGGGCCTGGAAGAATACGTCGATGTCGAACAGGTTCATCTACTACGAGTTCTACCTCCAGAACATGGATGCGGACCTTGGTCACATCTTCATCTGGAGTCTCTATGTGAGGGATGCAAACGGCACAGATATCGGGAGCATCACCAACCAGCGTGTCAGCATAGCTGCAGACGGCTACTATAACGGCATCGGCAACGTGAATGTCGCTCAGTATTTCAGCGGGGCGGCCAGCGCGTACCTGGTGGTCGAGGTTGACCCGGAGGACGCAGCACCGCTGAAGCGGACAGGCTACGGATTCGCACAGATAACGGGGTAAACCCCATCAAGTATTCACCTTTATAATTTTTCGCATTTATGGGAACTATTACAATCAAATCGAAGAGCCTGGTCACAAGGGCTAAGTATGAGGACAGCCAGTTGGGGCTGGTCGTCGAGGATCTCAATGTCACGGTCAATGCTGCCGAGAACAAGCTTAAGAGTGTCATCGGTGAGATAAACCGTAACTCAGTCAATAAGGAATGGGTGGGCCGCTTCAACGGACGCGTCGAAAACGGCAAGTTTGTGTACGACGTCAACGGCGTGGATCTCAATGACATGGCTGACGTGAAGACGATCATCACTGACATCGATAGTCAGGTGAAACCTGAGCAGGAAGGAGGCGAGGAATGAGCAATACTTTTGACTTCGCCAAGGTGGAGATCAAGGATCTGAACGGCCATAAGATAGCCACTGACGGTATCAAGGCCGACCTCTGCAACAAGATGTATGTGCAGGGCGAGACGATCACCAAGTGCGAGCTTGGGCAGAAACTCTGGCATGCCAAGGAGCCGGTCAAGCTGACCAAGGAGGAGGAGAAGATCCTGCGGGAGGAGATCAATTCGACTTTCAGGTCCTACCTGGTGCGCACGGCTCTCCTGAAACAGTTGGATGAGGATGTTAAGACTGACAAATAGTGACGGCTATGTCTACACTGGAACTAAGACAGAAACAGCAGGAGAAGAACGTGGACTTCGACCAGGTGTCCCTCGAGGACGGCACGACGCTGGACTTCTCCATGCGCAGTAACGGCGGGAATACCATCGTCAGGTGTTCGGCCAAGAAGGATGACAAGGAGATCGGCTACGGTACCTGGAACACGGCGGCTGACAAGTTCTATCTTAGGATCGAACCGATGTCGAAGGCCGGGAATGTCAGGGAACTGGCACAGACGATCCTCAACGGCATCATGCAGGTTCTTGACGAAGGGGTGTAACTTTTAAGACGGAAGGCTATGGGGAATAACTTCACGGAAATTGAAGTCGTCAACGACTTCCTGAATAAACACTGGACTGACATTCTGAAGTTCTACGGGACGAAGATGAAGAACGCCACAGAAGTAGAGAACATGGCGTTCGATGAGGATAAGGTGGTCGGCATCCTCTGCTCTTATGTCTACGAGGGCGTCAGGAAGGTCGTGAACGTCACGCCGTTGTCGCTGGTGGAAGGCCTCTCCAGCCTCTCCGGCGATCTGGCTCTCAGATGCGAGAGGGCTGCCGAGTCTGCAGAGCACATGGCCTCCTATGCAGAAAGGCAGGGCGACAGGCTGTCTGATGCCATCCTCGACATCACGGAACAGAAGGAGCTGGCCATCCGTATGGCGGAATATGCCGAGCAGCAGGGCGACCTCATCGCTGACCTGAGGGATGAGATGAGGGAGTGGTTCGGCGAGACGCCGGGTGCAGGTATCCGCAAGGAGGTGTCTGACTGGCGGACCAACACGGATCAGGCTTGGAACTCGTGGTGGGACGGCATCAAGGATGACTGGTCCGACTGGTTACTCGCCAGAGGGTCGGATTTCAACTCCTGGCTGTATGAAAGGAATGACAGCTGGACGACATGGTTCTCGGCTACGAATGATAGTTGGACTGCGTGGTTCTCTGCCACGAAGGAAAGCTGGACCTCTTGGTTCTCTGCCACTAAGAGCGAGTGGACTACTTGGTTCAACAGGATCGTCAGCGAGGTTTCCGTCTGGTTCGCAGGCGCGAAGCAGGAGTGGAATGAATGGTTTGCAGGCCGCAAGAACGAGTGGAATGTGTGGTTCGGAGCCACTACCGCTGTCTGGGATGAATGGTTTTATTCCAGGAAGTCCGAGTGGTCTGTGTGGTTCGCTCAGAAGGAGACGGACTGGAGCCAGTGGTTCACGGCACGTAAGAACGAGTGGACTACGTGGTACGACAGCACCACTTCTGCCTGGAATGAATGGTTTGCTGACCGGAAGTCCGACTGGTCTGCGTGGTTCGCCCAGAAGGAGACGGACTGGAGCCAGTGGTTCACGGCTCGTAAGTCCGAGTGGACGGAATGGAAGGCTGCCGTCACGCAGGTATTCTCCGGCTGGGAGACGAAGGAGCAGCAGCGGCAGGATGCCGAGGCCGTCCGGCAGGAGCTGCAGGCGCATCCGCCCATCCCGTCGGAGCGCGGCTACTGGATGTTCTGGGATGTGACCACGCATGAGTATGTCGAGTCCGGCTATTCTTCACGCGGTACCATGGACTGGCCTGAGTTCTTCTGGGACTACGACACCATGGGCATCGGCGTAATCACCACACGCGACTACTCCCGCTTCTTCATCGACGAGGAGGGAAGGTTTGGTATGTATATGTAAATAGTAAAAGGTATGAATGAGATTGATAACGGAAGAATGATCTTCGGCTACATGGCCATGAAACTGGCGGGTCCGTGGGATTCCCAGACTGTTTTCCACCATAACCGCGCCGTCTACGACACACAGGGCAACTGGTGGGTGTCGAAGAAGTCCTCGCAGAATGCGCCCAACGTGAACCATCCCGTGCCGGGCTTCGACGCAAACGGCAACCCCGTGCAGTCGGAGTGGTGGGCTCTGTGGATAGACTGGGAGCATCCCATGGCGCGGGTGATGGCTGCGGTGCAGGCTGCCATCGACGCTGCCGGGGCTGCCCAGCAGCAGGCTGCCGCTGCACGCCAGGCTGCAGAGGATGCCGGTCAGGTGGATGTCGTGGTACTGAGTAACAGGGTGCAGGATCTGGAGGATGCCCTCGACAGCCTCACGGATAACGATGTCGCTGACCTGAAGTCGGCCGTGCAGTCCCTGCAGGGGCTTGTCGGTGCGGATGTCGACGGCACGATCAACAAGTTCAATGAGATCGTGGCGTTCCTCGCCGGCATGGGACAGAGCGACACGCTGCAGGGAAAGCTGCAGGAATTCTCGAACCTCCTGGCACAGAAGCAGCCTGCGGGCGACTATGCCACGAACGGCCGCGTCGACGAGGTCGAGGCGAAGGTGGGCAAGTACTGCTCTCCCAGGTTCGAGGGCGGATCGCTCGTGTTCCCCGCTGAGTCGTCGGCTCATTTCGATGGTGGATCGTTAGTGTTAACCCAATAAATGATTGATTATGGCAAAGAGAAAATTGATTGACTTGACCGGTGCCCCGTTCATCGTGGAGAAGGCCGATAACGGACAGTACTACATCATCGGCATCAAGCTGCGCCATCTGGAGTTCCTTTTCAAAAACGGAATCCCGGAGGACGTTGTGGAGAGGCTTGAGGGTGTCAGGAACAACGGCCGGATAGACGGCATTGATGAGATCGAGGAGTTCCTTGGCAGCGTGCCGGAGGGATCGACCCTCGAAGATGAGCTCGTGTTGGACGAGGATCCTGATGTCCTGGATAAGGAGATCGATGATATCTTCTTCCCGGATGGCGTTCCTGAATAGTTTGACAGTACAGGGCCTGAAGCCCGTCTGTATAGTTTTCATTATTTATTAATTTTTTAAATTTATTGCATTATGGGTAAATTAAGCCTGAAAGCGATTGGCGTTCTGCTGAAGAAGATCGCCTACATCGCAAAACAGTACACTGACTTCAAGGTCAGTGCCAACAGTGTTCATCTGTACGAGAAGGCAACCGCCAACACCGGTTACCTGAAGACGTACATCCTCTCGACGGCCCTCACGCTGGCTGCTGTGTCCGCTGGTAACACCATCGGTGAGATCGACATCCCGAAGGACCTGCTTGTGAAGAGCGGTAAGCTGCTTACCGTGGAAGCCGGTGAAGCCGGTGGTACGTGGGACGGCAAGTTCGTTGTCGTGGCCGAGAACGGTTCCGCGCTGGAGTCTGCCAACTATTACGAGGCGCCTGACACCATCACGTCTGCGGGAAGCTGGATCGACCTTGTCGTGAACACCGTGGAGAATGACGGTACGGCCAGCCACATCAGCTTCGATGTGAGTAAGCTGATCGACATCTACACCAACGGCAACGGCCTGAACCTCGTCAACGGTCAGTTCAGCATCAAGCTCAATGCCACTGCCAGTGGACTTGTCGTGGATGCCAACGGTCTGGCCATCAACATCAACAGCGCCAACGCTCACGGCCTGAGCATCACTGCCAACGGCCTCGAGCTCGATCTTGCTGTTGCTCCTGACCAGGCTAACAATGTTGCCGGTAAAGACGGTGCCATCTCTGCTGCCTTCAAGGGCCAGTTGGATGAGTACCTCGATGACTACGACGCTGACCTGCTGACTGATGCCGAGCTGGCCTCTTGGTACGGCTTCGACATCACTGGCACTCCTGCGTCTGGTTCTGAGGCTGAGACCATCAAGAACGGTCTGACCAACCTGAGTACGGATTCCATCACGGATGAGCCTGGTGCCTAAACGGCGATGCCCTGTGGGGTGGGGCGGGTGGCTTCCCGCCTCCCCCCCTTCGGGCAGTTCATAGTGCAATAACGGAAAGGATCTGATTATGGCTAAATTAAGTTTGAAGGCCATTGGTATTATTCTGAAGAAGTTAGTGTACCTGGCCGATCACAAATATGCTAGTAAATCCGAACTCAGGAAATACAACAACCCGCGTTTTGAGGGCGGGTCGCTCGTGTTCCCTGCCGAGTCTTCAGCCCATTTCGAGGGCGGATCACTCGTCTTGACTGAATAGTATTAATCTTTAATTTTTTATATTATGTCAGAATTACCCTATTGTCATGAAATTGTCACGCCGACTGGCACGAAGCCTGTCCGTGACTTGGAAACCAGAGGGATCGCCGATCAGAATGCCGCGAACATCACTACCCTTGGCGGCAAGGTGACGGATCTCGAGAATCTCTACAAGTACCTGAACACGTCGAATACGTGGTTCGGATGTAAATGGCCTATCGGCAATTCAAACTCCGAGGGCACGCCCATCGGCAACCTCCTCCGCCTGGCTCACATGCAGGAGATCTTCAGGATCGGTGGCTACATGGTGAAGAACGACCACAGCCGCAGGAAGTTGTCGGCCGCTGACCACCGCCACTATGAGGACGGCGGCGCCGTGGACTTCACGGGCCAGGACGGCCACTACATGTGGGGCTGGGGAAAGGATCTGTATTATGCAGCATGGTTGGACGCATCTTATAAACACGAGGCCTTCGATGACCGTCCAATTCCCGGCGTGCCCTGCGTGCGCATCCCCGTGGGTACCCGCTGCTGTGCCGGCTATGCTGCACTGGACCGCACAAACAACATCCTCTGCAGCTACATCAACAGGACGGCCCAGTACCGTGGCGGTACAAACGCGGACTGGGACGGCTCATACCGCTCACTGATCTGCAAGCCGGTGTCGAATATCGGCATGCCTACACTGGCCACGTATGCCCGTAACAACGGCACGCTGTGGTTCACATCCGAGCGCGTGATGTTGTATATCACTGGTGCTTTGGCTCGTGTGTACTTTCATAACCGCAACATTCAGGCTGCCTTCAACTCACAGCTGACGGCAGACGGGCTCCATCAGGGTGGTCTTGGTATGGGTGCCGACATGCCGTCGTGGTGGAGTACCGATCTCGGCTATAACCCGTATATCGACCTCGACGCTGGTATCGAGAAGGGTGATTTCACGGGCATCTTCTCCGTGACGATCAAGAATTCATCCAACGAGGATGTCGTGATCAACAACATTCCTTCGTTCATGGGCCTGAAGAACTTCTACAAGTATCTGTGGACGATGGAGGAGGATGCCTTGCTTATATGCCAGGCAGACGGCTCTCAGGCCATGTATGTCGACAATGCCATCGACGGCCATACCTTCGACGTCAGCGGTGCCGGAAGCCATATCCTCATTGGTAAGACGCCTGTACATGCTTCTGCTTCCTGGTCGCCGATTAAGGATATCAGCTTCGACTATCTCTCCGGCATGCCTGTCCAGGACGGCGGCACTTATGATACTTTCTATGCTGACGGCTATTACAATCCTCGAGGCGAGAATGGCCTCGTCCGTGGTGCTCTCGTGCTGGGCAGCGCTTACAATGGCGGCGATGCGGGCTCGTGCATGCTCTATGGTTACTATGCCCCCTCGGATGCCGATGCGGTCGGCGGTGCGGTCCTCTGTGAATTCGCGGAAGCATTCAACTCGCAGCTCACGGAGCTGGCAGCAGCGTAGGGCGTCCGCAGGACGCAAGGAACACCGGCCACGTCAAGTGGCCCGCATCGCGCTTCGGCGCGATGCCTTCTCGATAATTTAGAATAAGTCTAAATATATAAAGATAATCGCTCTTTGACTTGTTGGTACAGTGGAAATTTAGTAACTTTGCATCGCTTTTCTTGATGAAGAGCAGGTAGATCCTTCTCGGCCTCGTCCGTGGTGCTATCGTGCTGGGCAACGCTAACAATGGCGACAATGCGGGCTCGTGCATGCTCAATGGTAACAATGCCCCCTCGAATGCCAATGCGAACGACGGTGCGGTCCAAGTAATCCCAAAGCAGTGAATGAAGGAGAGCCTTTCCTAACGGAAGAACATATCGCAGGATGACGGCGAGCCTCGTAGGGATTTGGCCGAGCGGCATACCCGTCGGAGGGACTTACAGATCCTCCAACAGACCCATCAGTATCACATTCACAACCCCGATTGTTATGCGACGCATAAAGGACAACCGGGAGAACGAAACTCTGGAGAATGCTCTGCAGGCGTTCGAGAACTACGCCTTCCAGAAGCATAAGCGGTGGAACGTCATGCGCTACGAGCAGGATATCGACGCGAACACGCACCAGGTGCTGAGGGATATCATCGAGGAGTCCTTCCGTCCTTCCGGGTATAATGAGAAATGGATCTTTGACAAAAAGCCGAGGAAACTGGCCAAGGCGCCGGTCAGGGATCATCATACCGAGGCGGCGGCCATGCTGCCGTATGAGAGGCAGGTCTATGACCACATCTCCTGGAGGGCACCTGCCGTCAGGCCGGCTCTGGGTACGCACGCCCTGATGCGGTTCATCCGCAACGAGCTGTACCGCTTCCCACAGGAGGAGCTTTACTACCACATCCAGATCGACATCCACCACTATTTCCCGCTGATGGACCATGAGTTCCTGAAGAGGAAGATCGCTGACAAGTTCAAGGCGGGGAAGCTCCGGAGGTTCATATTCAAGGTCATCGACTCGTATCCGCAGGGCGCGCCCTTGGGGATCAAGATGGCTCAGCTCTTCGGCATGCTATACCTCGCGGACTTCGACCGCCTGATGGAGAGGTTCTTCGACATCCCGAAGGATCCGGAGAAGATGGCCTACTGGACCTCCCGGTATATCACCGAGTGGATCCTTACGGCGAAGTCGCCTGAGGAGGCGAGGATCCTCTCCCGTGGCAGCGCCTACCTCGCCAGGAGGTTCCGGTGCTTTGCCGAGGAGGGTCTCTGTCATTGCTTCCGCTTCGTGGACAATATCCTGATCATGCATGCCGATAAGGCGTTCCTCCGTATCGTCCGTGACATAGTCATCATGACGCTGGCCAGGGACTACAGGGCCGAGATCAACAACGACTACAACGTGAGGCCTGTGTGGATGGGCATCCGCCTGGTGGGATATACGTACTTCCATGAGAATACGGAGTTGGGGAAACGTAACAAGCAGAAACTCGCGAGGGAGGCGCACAGGCTATTCAAGCTGGGTCTCAGTGAGGAACAGGTGCGTATCAGGCTGGCAAGCCAGTTGGGTTATGCAAAACATGCTGATGTCATCAATTTAATAAAATCTTTGGGTATGGAAAAATCTTTGGGTAAGATCATCAAGAACCGTCGTATCAAACCGCCTTTCAAGGGCATGAATCCGAATCAGAAAGTACCGTTCTCTTCCATTGTGGTAAAAAATCCTGACATAAATGGGGGAGACTGTCCGAAAACCCTAATTTAGGGTAGTTTTACATAACCATCTGATTATCAGCAAGTTTAATTGTTTTTAACCTAAATTCTTCTCTTATGTCAGTTATTTTTAGTAACTTTGTGCCTATAATAAAGGCATC
>JAEEGL016775029.1_pt1 | contig 22165 bp, 18 predicted proteins | sample 9134231 | NCBI WGS metagenome assembly JAEEGL01 (sample SAMN16246548, study PRJNA631951) | gut metagenome | biome: gut microbiome; feature: rumen; material: fiber-attached | host: Bos | place: Iran: Karaj | collected 2018-10 | reverse complement strand
GCAAACATGGTCCCTTACGTAGCAAGGATCATCGATGCGCTCAACCTGGACGAATCAATTTATGACCTCATCAACTCAACTTCAAGGCTTACCGAACTTGCCAGCCAGATAAGGATCGGCGAGCTCTTGGAATTTGCGGACGAATAAAGCAACAGCAACATAAGAAAGGCAGGCTGCACACTATGACTTCAGCATCCGATGAAAAAGCTTATTACCGTTATGACCAATATGGTGATAACCCGATGGCTCCGGTTGGCCCTATCGGCCTTCTCGCTCTCAGAGGAAGTGAGGAATTTACCGAAAAGGTTAATTTCTACCTGAACAAGAGACGTTCGGAGTATCAGAAAGAGCAATTCGTCAACACATACCCCGGATTCTTCAGAGAGGATTACAGGATCCCCCTCGAGAACGCCAGATTCTCTTCCGGCGAAGGAAAGGCTGTAGTCAAGAACACAGTCAGAGGTCATGACCTTTATCTCATCAGCGATGTCATGAACTGCTCCTGCACTTACAAGATGTTCGGCCAGGACAACAGAATGAGCCCTGATGACCACTATCAGGATTTAAAGCGTGTTATCCTCGCCTGCTCCGGTAAATCAAGACGTATCAACGTCATCATGCCTTATCTTTATGAGGGCCGTCAGCACAAGAGAAACGCAAGAGAGTCTCTTGACTGCGCTTTTGCTCTCGAAGAGCTCTATGAGCTCGGTGTTGCTAACATCATCACCTTTGACGCTCACGATGAGCGTGTTGCTAATGCTATCCCTCTCGCAGGCTTTGAGAGCCTCCCTACCACATATCAGATCATCAAGGAAATGTACCGTCAGATCCCTGATCTTAAGTTCTCAGACGGTCGTTTCATGATCATCTCACCCGATGAAGGCGGTATCTCCAGAGCTATGTACTACGCTTCCATCCTCGGTGTGCCTCTCGGAACATTCTATAAGAGAAGAGACTATACAACCGTTGTAAACGGCCGCAACCCTATCGTTGCTCACGAATTCCTCGGTGATTCAGTTGAAGGCAAGGACATCCTCATCATCGATGACATGATCTCTTCCGGCGACTCAATCCTCGACATCGCACGTGCAATGAAGGACAGAGGCGCAAAGAGAGTTCTCTGCGCTGTTACATTCGGTCTTTTCACAGAGGGCATCGACAAGTTCAACCAGGCTTATGAGGAAGGCATCATCACAAAGGTATTTGCCACCAACCTCATCTACAGACGTCCTGAACTTCTTCAGGCTCCCTGGTTTGCAGACGTTAATCTCTGCAAGTTCGTCGCTCTCCTCATCGACGCTATCAACCACGACGCTTCCCTGTCCAACCTCATAAATCCTACCGAGAAGATCAAGAAGCTCCTCAAGGAAAAGGAAAACATCGGTTAAGACATGGCTGCACGTTCAACCGGAAATTCATCAGGCACCAGAAGAACTTCCTCTTCAACAACGAGGAAGTCTTCTTCATCCGGTTCAAGAAAGCCTGCTTCATCACGTCAGGGCAGTTCTTCGAGAAGATCTGCTCCTGTTCAGAGTGAACCCAGCTTCGCTGAAAAGGTCAAATCAAGCCCGATCTTAAGCCGTTTAATGATGCCTGTTATCTTTATCATCGTCGTGCTGGCAATTACCGGCATCGATCTTCTGTTTGCATGGAATGATTTCTCCAGATTCTTCAAGATCTTAGGCGTTGAGATCCTTGCAGCAGTTATCATCTGGATCATGAAGATGGTTTTCTCCAAGTCCAGATCTTCTGACGATTCCGTTTCCGAGGTATAAAGTTTTGCCTTTAGACGGAATTACCTGCCAGCTATTAGCAGATGATCTGGGAAACAGACTGTCAGGAGCAAGGATCGACAAGATCTTCATGCCTGACAGACATTCAGTCGTACTTCACATCAGAACTTCAGAAGGAGTCAAAAAGCTCCTGATATGCGCTGATCCCAGCCTTCCCAGGATCACGATAACTGACGACGTTAAGGACAACCCTGCCCTTCCGCCGTCTTTTTGCATGCTCCTTCGCAAATATATCTCAGGCGCCAGGATCACTTCCGTAACCGATCCCGGATATGAACGAGTCATAGAAATAAGATGCACCAAGACCGATGAATTGCAGGATGTTAAGGACTACAGACTGATCGTAGAGCTCATGGGCCGTTTTTCCAACATAATCCTGGTAAATGCTTCAGGAAAGATCCTCGATTCATCCATTCACGTTGACTTTGAAGTATCAAAGCTCAGAGAAGTAATGCCTGCCAGGGTCTACAGCTATCCTCCCGCACAGAACAAGTTATCTGCCGAAGAGGCTCTGGATATGATCAGGACCGGTTCTCTTCCCATTATCGAAGACGAGATCTCACGTCCAATCGGAAAAGCACTGATAAACTCTGTAAAAGGCATGTCCCCTGTACTTTCAAGGCAGCTATGCCTTCAGTCTGATGCTGACGAGCGTCAGACCATGTCACTTTTAAGCGACGATGCTAAGAACAGGCTGCTCGAAAGGCTCGAATCCTTCCTGACAGAGATCTCGCAAAGGACTTACACTCCTTACGTATATTTCGATGAATGCAATGTTCCCGCTGAATTTGCACCCATGGAGCTTTCGGGATACAGCAGCTTCAAAAAGATGGATTCGATCTGCGATGCCATCAATCTATATTACGATGCCAAGTTCTCGGAAATGGATCTTGAAGCCGGCAAGCACAGGTTAAGACAGATTACAGACAGTGCTCTTTCCAAGATCATCAAGAAAAAAGAGATCCATGAAGCAGACGCCGCCGAAGGCGCCAAAGCAGATAAATACAAGCACTGCGGTGATGTCATCCTCACATACAAATACATGATCAAGCCGCAGGACACTCTTCTCAACACCGAGGATTACACAACTGATCCGCCTTCGATCATATCCATAGAACTTGACCCTTCCCTTGATGCCTCGGGAAATGCCCAGGAATACTACAAAAAGTTCCGCAAGGCAAAACGCAAGGCTGAAATGTCCGAAGAATACATCAAAGAAGACGATCTTGCTATCATGTACCTGAGATCTGTTAAGACCGCGATCGATGCAGCCGTTACTCAGGAAGACCTTGATGCAGTTAACGAAGAGATCAAGGCTGAAGTCAGCGGCTCTCACGCAGTAAGATCCGTATCAAAACAGTCTGCCGGTGATCCCAACAGGATGGTCGGCATCGCCAAGTCCGGCAAAGCATCTTCAAGGGCTCTGCGCGAAGCTGCAAAGCGTGCGAACGCAAAGAAGAACAATAAATCCGGCAAGAACACGGAAAAAGCTCTTCCCTTCCGCAGATACAAGTCTTCGGACGGTCATGAGATCATATGCGGAAGGAGCAACATCCAGAACGAGAAGCTTACGTTTACAATAGCTTCCAGAAAGACCGACTGGTGGTTCCATGTTAAGGGACTCCCTGGAACTCACGTAATCTTAAGACCTTTTGCTGATGAGGAAATGCCCTCTGATTCTTCAATACTTGAAGCCGCATCTCTCGCAGCTTTCTTCTCCAAGAGCATCATCCTTGAGGAACATAATGCAGCAGAAGGCTCAAGGGCCGGAAAGCTTAAGGCAGAAGTCGATTACTGCCCTGTTTCACATGTAAAGAAAATACCGGGCGCAAAACCCGGCATGGTTATCTACGAGAGCTACTATTCGGTACTGGTGGATGCCCAGGAACCCAAGGAAAGCCTCTCTTAAGCTTCAAAGCTCTTTATTATCTTGTCCTTAAACTCTGATTCATCAAGCGAGAAGCAGCATCCGCAGTACTTCTGCCTGTACAGTCCTATCTCTTTTGCAAGTCTCTGGCCAAAATAGAATCCCGGTCTGAAATCGACATAATAGAACTTGATGCCGTACTTGAAAGCCTTCTCTTCTGATATCTCAGCTATCCTGTCATGCTGCTGGTAAGGACTTACCAAAAGCGTTGTGCAGAAAGAATCATAGCCGTTGTCTGCACAGTATCTGGCGGTATCTTCCATACGTTTGTCATAGCACATCTCGCACCTTGACTTATACTGATCGAGATATTCTTTGGAACGCCAGTATTCCTCTTCACAAGCCTCTCCTGTCTTTATCAGCTTCAAGCCGTATGAATCAGCAGCCTTTCCGAGATTTAACAGGCGTCTGTCCCATTCAAACTGCGGATGAATATTGGGATTAAACCAGAAACAGTCAGGCTCTATGCCATATGAAGTCAAAAGCTTTAACGGATACATCGAACAAGGGCCGCAGCAACAGTGAAGCAAAAGCCTGCCACAGTCAGCAGGATCCAAAGAAGGGATCTGTAATGTATCCGGAAAGTCTTCCATTATCATTCTTCGCCGTTACTGCTCTGCCAGTCATCGATGGAAATGTTCTGATACTGACCACCGGAAGCATTAGCCTGAGCGGCTTTACCACCGGGAATAAAAGACGGAGGTGGCGTCATGCCCAAATGCTTAAACGCTCTCATCGTAAGCATTCTTCCTCTTGAAGTCTTCTGTATGAATCCGTTTTGGAGCAGGAAAGGCTCGTATACGTCTTCTATCGTTACCTGGTCCTCACCTGTTGTCGCTGCAAGCGTATCAAGGCCAACAGGACCTCCTGCAAATATATCAGCTATTGTCATGAGCATCTTACGGTCGATATTATCAAGACCGATCTCATCGATGTCGAGCTGCTTGAGACCGAAATCAGAGACTTCCTTGTCGATAATGTCCTTTTCCATATACATGGCAAAGTCGCGCATTCTCTTGAGGAGCCTGATAGCTATTCTCGGGGTGCCTCTGGATCTTGAAGCAATGTTCTGGAGGCCGTCATCACTGATGTTAATGCCAAGCAGGCCAGCGTCACGCTTAAGGATCTGCATAAGATCAGGAGTCTCATAGAGCTCTAAGTGATTGATCATGCCGAAACGGTCTCTCAAAGGAGATGAGATCATGCCGGCTCTGGTCGTAGCACCTATAAGCGTAAAGTGCGGCAGATCAAGTCTCATGGACCTCGCAGCGGGGCCTTTGCCGATCATGAGATCGAGCTTGAAGTCCTCCATTGCGGGATAAAGGATCTCTTCAACGTTTCTGTTGAGCCTGTGGATCTCATCAATGAAAAGAACTTCATTCTCTTCGATATTCGTAAGGAGTGCAGCAAGATCGCCAGCCTTCTCGATGGAAGGACCCGTGGTGATATGCATGCCTACGCCCATCTCGTTTGCAATGATGCCTGCAAGAGTAGTCTTACCGAGTCCCGGAGGACCGTAAAGGAGAACGTGGTCTAAAGACTCTCCGCGCTTTTTGGCAGCTTCGATGAATATCCTCAGGTTCTTCTTTATCTTTTCCTGACCGGAATAATCTTCAAGCTTTAAAGGCCTTAAGGTCTTCTCATCAACGTCAGAGGGCTGTCTTACCCTCCCTATGATGCGGTCTTCCTCTGCCTCATATCCGTAATTATCCATCATGAGAACTTACTCCCTGATGCGATCTTGAGAGCTTTCTTGATGAGAGCTTCAAGTGTGATGCCTTCCTCGTAAGCAGCTGCAACAGCTTCTGCTGCCTCCTGCTCCCTGTAATCGAGAACCATGAGCGCTCCGATAGCGTCATCAGCAACAGAACCCATGGCAGAAGCAGTAGCCGCGCCTGAAGATGCCGCAGGAATAATAGATGCAGCTGCACTGCCGCCCTTTGTCTGGCCCTTGAGCTTGTCCCTGAGCTCTACGATGATCTTCTCTGCGCTCTTCTTGCCAAGTCCCTTTACGCTTGAAAGGATGGAAACGTTGTTGCCCATGACTGCAAGAGCGATCTGCTCGGGCGTAAGAGCGGAACAGATATTATGAGCAACCTTGGGACCTATTCCCGAAACCGTGATCAGCTTAAGGAATATATCCTTCTGATCTGCTGATGCAAAGCCGAAAAGCGAGATGTCGTCTTCCCTGACGCTCTGATAAACGTAAACGGTAGCTTCATCACCGTTTGCTCCGAGCGTTGAAGAAATGGCGAACGGGCAGTTTATGAGATATCCGATACCGTTGTTATCAATGACAAGCTGGGTATCGTTCCTTGAAATGATCTTTCCTTTTATATATGCGTACATTAAATCTTCCTCCGGAGGATATTATCTCATAAAACCAGGTTTCAACCGAATTCGTTGCGTCTTGAATAGCCGTAGCGTCCGTACTGATAACCGGAAACGGCCTTGCCCGCAAAATTGATGCCGGTATTGGCAAGACAGATGGCCAGAGCAAGAGCATCCGCAGCATCGTCAGGCTTCGGGATCTCCTTGAGCCCTAAGATGGACTTGGTCATAAGCTGGACCTGCTTCTTCTCGGCAACACCATAACCCGTGATCGCAAGCTTTACCTGTCCGGGCGTGAACTCAAAGACCTCGATACCGGCTCTTGCAGCCTCAACGAGGACAGCACCTCTGGCCTGCGCGGTACCGATGACGGTCGTATGGTTCTTACCCATGAAAAGCTCTTCTATGGACATGAAATCAGGCTTAAACTGCTCAAGAAGGAACTTCACCTTCTCATTAATAGCAAGGAGCCTTACGGGGAAATCAGTCTTAGGCTTTGTCTCTATGACGCCGTAATCAACAACTGAGAACTTGTTGCCGCACTTATCGATTATGCCGTAGCCGGTAATCGCATATCCCGGGTCTATTCCTATGATCCTCTGGGTATTCTTCTCCGGCATTGATATCTCCTTATGAAAACATTTGTTCTTATTTTACACCAAAAGGCTTTTTAGGCAATACCGCAATTATCGGATCTCGTTCCTTAGGAGGATTCGGACCTATCTCAAAGGCTGCGCTTGCAAGATCAAAAGCAGCGTACAGCTTGTCATCGGGCAAATCAGCCTTCTCACCCTGGCAGAGAGCGCAAAGAACATCTCCCTTTTTAACCTTGTCGCCCTTCTTAACGCAAAGGATTACGCCTGCACCGAAATCTATCTTGTCACGCTTCTCAAATCTTCCTGCGCCCATAGTGCATGATGCGCGTCCTATAAGGTTAGCCCGAACATTGGTTATATAGCCGTCCTCAGGAGCATTAACGTGCATCACATCAAAAGGATAGTCAACATACTGAGGTGAGCCGTCTTCGCCAATTACGCCTCCCTGGGACCTTATAAGCTTTCTGTATTCTTCAAGAGCCCTGCCGTCGGTAAGTCTTTGAAGAAGATCAATCTTAAGCTCATTATCATCAAGATCCATTCCCTTTCCGGCAAGTCTGACAAGCTGGAAAGCGAGCTCAATTACTATTATCTCAACATCTTTGCAGCCCTTTCCGCAGAGAGTGTCATAAACTTCCTGCATCTCGAGAGTATTTCCTATACGGTTTCCCAAAGGCTGGTCCATATCGGTAATAACGGCGCGTGTCTTGATGCCGGCTCCCTCACCGATCCTTATCATGGCAGCGGAAAGCTCTCTTGCACGGCTCTCTTCCTTCATGAAGGCACCGAAACCGCATGTAACGTCCAGAACAAGCGCTCTGGCGCCTCCTGCTATCTTCTTGCTCATGATGCTCGATGCAATGAGCGGGATCGAGTCTACAGTACCTGTAACGTCTCTGAGCGAATAAAGGATCTTATCGGCGGGAGCAAGATCCGGAGTCTGCCCTGATATGACCATCCCGTTCTGCTTGATAAGATCAGGGAATCTGCTTCTTGCGATCTCGCAGTCAAAGCCTTCAATCGATTCAAACTTGTCAACGGTGCCGCCCGTATAGCCCAGGCCTCTTCCGCTAAGCTTTACGCTCTGGATTCCGTAAGTTGCCAGCAGAGGCAGGAGCAGCGGCGTTATCTTGTCGCCTACGCCGCCGGTGCTGTGCTTGTCTACGGGAATTCCTTCAAGATATGAAAGGTCATTAACTTCTCCTGATTTAGCCATCTCAAGTGTAAGAGTCGTCATCTCACGCTCTGACATTCCGTTTAAGACTATAGCCATAAGGAGCGAGGATGTCTGGTAATCAGGAATAGAACCGTCGGTAACGCCTTTAACGAAAAAAGCTATCTGTTCATCGGTAAGTTCTCTGCCGTATCTCTTTTCAAGAATAATATCAAGTATGTTCATGATCATTACCCCGGTGTTTTATTATATTAATAAGAATACCCCAAACATGCATCAAAGTGCTAAACTATTCCAGACGAAAAGATGAGTCCGGAGGACAAGATGGCGGATACGACCAAGCCTTTATCAGTAATAATCATCGGATGCGGCCGTGTGGCAGTAAAGCATCTCAAAGCCATATCCAAGCTTAAGGGCTTAAGTCTTGCTGCTGTTGTTGATACCAATGCAGAATCAGCAAAGCGCCTCCTGGGTTCAGTTAAGGGTTTTGCAAATACTCCGGTCTATTCTGACTACAAAGAAGCCATTGATAAAGTAAAGCCTGACATAACTTCAGTTACAGTACCTTCCGGTCTTCACTTCCAAATTGCATCCTACGCGATGGAAAAAGGCAGCAATCTTCTTCTCGAAAAGCCTATGACAATGTCTGCTTTCGAGGCACGTGACATTTATGATCTCGCTCAGAAGACAGGCTGCAAGATCGCCATGGGTCATATATACAGATACTTCCCTATCGTTGGTCTCGTCCGTGACGATATCGCAAAAGGCGTATACGGCAAAGTTACGCACGGCAACATAAACGTCCGCTGGGGCCATAACGAGGAATACTATGGAAGCGCTGCATGGCGCGGAACCTGGAAGAGCGATGGCGGTGCACTGATGAACCAGACGATACATGCTATCGATCTTCTCGTATGGCTCATGGGTTCCGAACCCGTTTCAGCTGAGGCAATGATCTCACAGCGCTTAAGAAATATCGAAGCCGAAGACCTCGGCATGGCCATCTTAAGGCTCGAGAACGGTGCTCTTGCTTCCGTGGAAGGTACAACAGCCACATTCCCGTCGAAGCATATGGCTGACTTCACCGTTTTCTGCGAAAAAGGAATGCTCTCGATGGGTATTGACTCAAACAAGCCTCACATAAAGATCTACTCTTTGGATGAAAACGGAAAGACGCACAAGCTCAACGGTAGATATATCCGCCGCCAGCTTAAGACAGGCGGTCTCTTCTCTTTCAAATGCGCACTCAATCCCCACATGGGAATCTATAACGATCTGTACAACGCGATAGTAAACAATACTCAGCCGATTGCTGATGCATACGCCGGATATTCTTCCGTAGATACCATGATGGGCATCTACAAGTCCGCAAAAGAAAACCGTCAGGTTACTCTTCCTCTCACAGAGGATTTCTCTACCATTGATATGACGGGGTATTTCCCAAACTGATAATCTGCAAAAAAACAAATCAGAAAACAAAAAACCGTGAACTGATGTTCACGGTTTCTTTTGGTGCACCTCCAGGGACTCGAACCCTGGGCCCACTGATTAAGAGTCAGTTGCTCTACCATCTGAGCTAGAGGTGCGTTAGCACAACGGTGAATATTGTATCACAACCTGTGCTTGTGTCAACAGGTAATATGAAGATTTACTTGTTGTCGTCAAAAAATTCGCTGAAATCGTCGTAAGTTTCGTCATCGGAAGCGATCGCAGGCTTGGAAGGTTCCTCCGGCGCGGACGGCGTAGCCTTAACGGACTGTACGGGAGCAGCAGGCTTTGCGGCTTCAGGAGCAGCTTCTTTCTTCTCAGGTTCAGCGTCTATTTCAGTCTTAAAGTCATCCTTGAACTCTTCAACAACAGGAGTCTCAAGAAGGGACTTATCAGCTTTAATGCCTCTCTTTTCAGCTTCACGCATTGAAGCTGCACGCTCACGTGCTTCTTCAAGCAGACGCTGCTGCATCTGTCTTCTCTCTTCTCTTGCCTTTTCCCTCTCGATTTCGGCTTTTTTAAGAGCCTCCTGCTGCTGGATCTTCTCGTTGGCTTCTTTAAGAGCTTCCTCAGACATTCTGTCTTTGTTGTAATTGATAAGATCTGCAAGTGATTCGGGAGCCTGAACCGCAGTGCTCATGATCTCGCTCATGCGCTTACGGCTCTCTTCGGCAATTCGAGTCTCATGCTCGGCAACCTCTTCACCGAGTGACTGAAGCTCTGCAAGTTCTGCGGCAGTAGCCCTGTCTGCAGGAATACCCTCAGTCGTAAACATCGGCTTGGGAGTCTTGATCTGGAGTTCATTTACTCCGGATGCGCTGAAATCAGATGCCGCATCCTTTATTGTCTTCATGTCCGGAAGTTCAACTCCGGGCAGTACTTCATACTTTCTTTCGTCGCTCATAAAACACCCCTCGTTCAGAAAATAAGCAGTAATACTATGATTATCAGTTCAATGGCACATGCAATACCAAGCAGTACTGCAGGCAGGTTGATCTTTCCTTTCTCCGTATCTTCCTTGATTTCAGTTTTTGCCTCAGCTTCAGGTTCTTTGTTCTCTTTCTTAGTCTCAGCTTCACTGGTTTCAGCAGATGCTTCTGTCTGTTTGTTCTCTTCACTCTTTTCGGCAGCACCCGCAATGATCTCGGAAGCCTTGATCAGGTCATCCTTGATCGCCATAGCGACAGTCTTGAAATCCTCTTCTGATGTTCCGAATTTCTCAGCGCTGCTTTCAAGCGAAGATGCGTCCGGAGCATTTGTACCCTCAAACAAAAGCACTCCGAAAGATGAATCATCGCTGACGTTTGAAGATCCTACGATATATTTCTCGAGGATCTCCTTTATTGCTTCCTCACCCTTCTCACGGCCGTCCTTGAAGGTTTCCGCCATCTTTGCGACAACGGGCTTAACAAGGCCTGAATCCTCATCGTAAACGTTGTCCTGTACGCCGTCAGTCATGAGAGCAACGGCATGGCAGTCATCAACAGTGGTCTTGATGAATCTCAGGTAGTCGGCTGCATGGCCTGCAGTAATGAAGAAGGTTGTTCCGTCCCTCTCATTCTGAGGCATTGAAAAAGGTGAAAGACCCGAAGGCGATATCCTTACGACGAGGCCGTCACCCAAATGGCCTACAATCATCCTTCTGTCTTTAACAGCTACAAACAATAATGTGCACGAAAGCTGATCGAGCGTATCAAGTTCTTTCTCGGCAATGATGTCAGCGAAAGCGATCCTGATCTTGGCCATAAAGTATGACCTTACTGCAGCCTCACGGTTCTCGCTGTACAGTGCATCAAAATGCTCGGTCAGGATCTCTGAAATGGTCTGTACGGCGCATGCTGAACCGAAACGTGCGTGAGTATACTTCTTTCCGCCGGCACCGTCTGCAATGCATACAACGGAAACGCCGTTCTTCTGCATAGCAAACGAAGCATCCTCACAGGGTACTTCCCTGCTTATATGCTTACGCCCGATGGTCGTAACACATCCTACGGTAATTCCTGAATACATGGGGATCAACCCTCGTTCAGGAAGTTCATGAAATCATCGACAGCAACAGCAGAACCCGTGGGCGCTGTATTGATGTGATAAAGTGCATCGTCGTTCATTCCGGAGGAAACGATGGACGAAGAAGATGATCCGAGGAATTCGAAAAGCTTGCCGAAATCTGCTGAATTAACAGAAATGGGCTCTTCTCGCTTAAGTGAGAGACGCTTAAGAATATCGAAATCAACACCTGAACCTACACCGATATTGAAGATAACGAGCTTGTCAGAAGATTCGAGCTCATTGCAAGCCTTGATGGCGAGCTCCATATTCTGAATGGCATTGGGGCCCTGCGGAGCACCGTCAGTAATAACTACCAGCCAGGGCTGATAATACTTAATGCCCATCTGCTTGTAGCCTTCCTTACGTGAGTTAAGAAGCTCCAAAGCAGTAAGGATACCTTCACCGATAGGTGTAAGAGTAGTGGATGCCGTTATTTCAGGTATACCCTTGTCTTTAGCGATCTTGCCGAAAGGCATTACGATATCGACCTTGGAACCGAAAGTAACGATAGCTATATCAGTAGAATTACGAGTATCATCATTGTTCTTGATAGAAGCCAGAAAGTTCTGCAGACCGATATTAAGCTGCTTGATGGGATTTCCCATCATTGAACCTGACGTATCTAATGCGAAACAGATCGGAAGTCGTCTCTTGGTGCTCGTACCGAAATCCGATGAATTGAATACCTCTCCCATAAATTAACCCCTCCAGTTAGCAACATTTACTAACTTACATTATAAACATAAAGAGGCTGGAATTTATCAGAACAAACCAAAGAATTTTTTCCTTTTTTCCATTTCCTCTTCCTGACCGGGAACAGCGTCTCTCGGGACATACTTTCCGGTAGGCACATTGGAAAAGGCCTTCTTTTCAAAGATAGGCTTTCCGAATGCCTCAGGCATTTCACCAGAGTTCGCAGGAGCAGCTGAAGATGCAGGCTTTTCCTGAGCAGATGCTGAAACTGCAGCCTGTTCGCGTGCCGGAGCTTGAGCCTGGGCAGCCGCTGCATGATTGTGCTGCATCTGCTTCTTCTCCTCAGCTTTCTTTACTGCCGCTCTGCCGGCTTCAATATCAACAGAAGCCTGCGGGTAGCTTTCCTTCGGGAAGAGCTTATATGCTTCAGGATCATCGTAAACAAAGTTTTCGAGATCTTCTTTGTACTTAACTACTGCATCAAGCCACTCAAGAGTTTCATAGGAAATGCCGTTCCTGAATGTCTCATAGAGCATCTTGCGGAGTCTTTCGGAAAGATACTCCCAGATGTGATCATAGCCGCCGATAGGGATAAACTCGCTGTCGTTGTCAAAATTATAAGGGAAATTGTGATTGATTATCTCTTCCCTTAATGTCTCGGCGCCGTTACGTGTCGCATAAGGATGCAGACCGCAGAAAAGGACCGAGAAAACGAGCATTGCGATGGAATAATCCTCATCACGGAGCTGTCTTACGAACTGGGCAAAGTTCTTGCCCCAGAGTCTCTGTTCAGTGAATTCCTCAGTGCCTACCGGGCAAGGCAGGTTTTCAACCTGAACACTGTCCATATCGATGAGATAGACTTCCGTAGGAGAATTGATCAAAGCATTCTTAAGCTGAATATCACCTGCAATAACGTCATGCATATGCAGATAGAGATATTTTTCGATAAGAGACAGGAGAGTCGTAACGACATCAAGCCTTGTCCACTCAGGGAACGCCTCTATAATTGCATCAGGGCCGTCGAAAACAGTACCAAGGGTCTTACCCCTGCCAAGAGGCATCGTGTATCCTACAGGCGCATTACGGAAGAACAGAAGTTCAAGCGGAATGCAGAAACCCTGACCGGTAATATTGAGCTCAGTAAGTTTCTTGAGTTTAGCCCAGCGCAAAGGATTGATTATGCCCTTGTGATATATCTTTGCGAGACGCTTTTCATCATTGGTCAAAAAGACCATTCCCTCTGCACCGCCGCTGAGCCTCTTCACGAGCTCATATTTCTCAAGCTTTTCGGTAACGACGATATCAGAAATGCTCGCATTGCCGAAAGATTCGATATAAGAATCATTGAATGCAAGCTTACTGGGCTCAGGCTGAGGATAACTCCAGAGAAGTGAATCAACAGAATCAAATACCTGGAGAGAGAAATCAGTTATAACAGCGATATCGCATCCGTAATCAGGACGCTTCTCGTAAAGTCTCTTTGTGAAAAGTGATTTTCTGGTTGTAAGAATGCACATACCGTCAGATATTCCGGTAATATTGGCTGCGACCTTATAAGTCTCAAGCTCTTTAATGAGATGCATCTTATGCTCTGCAAGAAGCGCGGAGCAGATCTTCTTCATGGCAAGAGCAGTGTTTCTGTCCTTGGGATCTTTGATGCGCAGCGTGCAGTAATGAAGTGCTTTAAACGACTTGCTTACATAGACTTCAAGTCCCTGAGCAAGAAGCTTCAGCAGATCATCAAATACGGGAGTACCCGCATACTCTAACAGAACCGAATAATCTAAGTAAATAGACTTGTATCCGTATAGTTCTTCAAACATAAACACCCTACCATAAATTCCTTAATATCAAATTTAATTCCAAATCGACAGAAAATCAACAAAAAATGTAAATATTAAGAGCAATATTTGGAAAATTTGATATTTTTATTCAATTCCGACAAGTTTCATCAGAAATCTTGCGTTGGATTCCCTGCTGATTCCGTCAGCAAGCTTATAGTCAAATGTTATTCCGGTGTCCGAATACTTCTCTGAAAAATGGTAATAGCAGATATTCTTATATGTGTCGACTGTACGGTCTATCATCGCATAATCGTGAGTCGTCATCATGCCGCAGATACGCTTAGCAGAAAGATTCTTTAGAACTATCAGCGCTCCTTCCGTACGGTCATCAGAATTTGTTCCTCGGAAGATCTCATCGATAAGGAACATAAGAGCCTGATCACTTTCCTTAGCGCACTTGATTATTCCGGATATCCTGACAAGCTCAGCTTTGAAAGTACTCATGTCCTCACCGAGATTATCAGTAATCCTCATGGAAGACATAATCCTCATCCTTCCCAGTTTAAGGGAACTGCACGGCACTTTGGATCCCATATATGCAAGGATCGAACAGACACCGACTGTCCTTATGAGAGTCGTCTTGCCTGACATGTTAGACCCTGTTATAAGAGCTATTCCTGATCTGATGGTAACAGAGTTGCTTACGCACAAATCCGGAGCTAAAAGCGGATGTGATATGTCTTTACCCTCGAAGTAAGCATTGTCATCTGAGTTCTCACTCTTTTCGATCTCCGGGAAAGAACTTACATTACTTACAAATGAAATCTGTGAAGCACACATAAGAGATTCGATCTCGGCAAGATCAGTAACAGCATGCGCAAGACTGTCACCGTAACTGTCAGCCCACTTTCCCATGAAATAGCAGATCAGATGATCTAACGGGAAAACTGAATTGAACAGGAATGCAAAAAGCGGCTGACTCCTTAATCCGGCGAAGAAAAGAATGAAATTGAGCGATGACAGCGAGCCCGTAACGGTCTTCCCGCCTTTTCCTGCTATCAGCTCACATAAATACTCATCTTTAAGTCCGGATGTCTCCAACAGTGAATAAAGCCTATAAATGGTAGCTACCTGAGAAGGCATACCGTCAGCGGCATTGAAATAATAGGAATTTGATTTTACTGAAGTTGCCCATGAAAGGAGATTCGCAAGAAGGACTCCCAAAAAGCATACGCGAAGAAAACTTGGGAAGAAAACAAGTGCTGCCAGCGGAATGATCCATAGACATACCAATATAATAGCTGTCGACAAATGGCTCTTTTTCACAGGCTTTTTCTCGGAAGCAAAATCAACAAGAGCCTTCGGATCTTTCTTCATGTTACCGAGCATAGCGGTAGCCTGATATTTCTCAAGGAAATCAGGATTCTCGGAAAGCTCCTTAACCGCTTTCTGTCTGACAGTTATATCGGATGCCGATCTTATGGTGTCACCACCGCCAAGAAGTTCTTTGGCAAAAGCCCTTCTGCCGAATGAAGTCTCGGAAACGTTAAGTCTGGCAAACAAGGATTTCCTACCGAAAAGATCCAAGTCGGTGCAGTAATCGTGGTCATCTGTATAGAACTCAGAACCGCTTGCGTACCTTACTGCCTCTTCCCTGTCGTCTCTTCTCTTCAAACCGTTTAAAACGATACAGAAAAGCTCATCGAAATCACCTTTGATCCTGGCAATATACTTGGAATTGACGATCCCGAGAGCCTCGTAGAAACTGAGTTTTGAAGCAACTTTGCCATGAATGATGCAAAGTACCGTAAAAACGATCATGAAACCTGCGAACAGGAAATAGAAAAGCGTCATTCTCATTGCCACCGCGACGATTATCGAGACAACGCCTAAAACAAACATAACAAAACGGAAAACGGACAACAGAATGCTTCTGCGTCCGTACTCTTTCATAAGATCATCTATCTTTTTGCTTTTATCTTCGAAAAACTTCGATTCTTTTATCATTTATCATTCCTTGGTCTTAGACTTGGAAGTCTTTGTTTTGGAAGCTGTCTTGGCGCCGGTCTTAGCTGCAGTCTTAGGCTTGGCAGCGGCCTTTGTCTTGGGTTCAGCTTTGGGTTTAGCTGATGCTGCTTTTGTTGTCTTTGCAGTCTTGGCAGCAGGTTTTTCAGCTGTCTTTGCCTTTGAAGTTGTCTTTGTCTTTGCAGAAGTCTTAGACTTTGCAGCAGTCTTTGCCTTTGCCTTGCTGGGTGCTCTCTTAGGAACGCAGTTATCAAGTACGTCACCGACATTGTCATGGATCGTAAGAAGCGCCTTAAGGTCCATGTATGTGGAACTCTTATTGATGATGACGATCCTGTCATGCTTTAAGAACTGGGCAAAAGTAGCAGCGGGATAAACTGTAAGTGATGTTCCCGCGATGATCATGAGATCGCACTTCTTTACCGCCTTAATGGCATCATCAACATCCTTGTGATTGAGGTTCTCCTCATAAAGAACGATGTCAGGCCTTACCATGCCGCCGCATTTCTCACAGTGAGGTACGCCTTCCTGTGCAACTACATATTCCAGATCATATTTCTTACCGCACTCCATGCAGTAATTCCTGAAAACGGAACCGTGAAGCTCTATAACGCATTTGCTGCCTGCTTCCTGATGGAGATTGTCTATGTTCTGTGTGATTATAGCCTTTAGCTTGCCCTGTCTCTCAAGCCTTACGAGTGCCTTGTGTGCCTTATTGGGCCTTGCATCAGGATAAATGAGCTTTCTCTTATAGAAATCGAAGAACTCTTCGGGATGCTCCATGAAGAAATCATGAGCGATGATATCGATAGGTCTGTATTTCATTCCGCTGTCGGAATTATAGATACCGGTACCGCTCCTGAAATCAGGGATACCGCTCTCCGTGGAAACGCCTGCACCGCCAAGAAAAACGATGTTTTCAGACTCAGCAATCAAATGCTTGAGCTGCCTGAGCTTATCTTCCCTAACGCTTCCCAGCCTGTCAATCCTAGTTTCCACAATTACTTCCTCGCTCTGACTGTATTAATACGTCTTACACATCAGTTGTTGTGGTCGACCAGACCGTCGAAATCGAAATCGCCGTCATCACCGGTACTGTCAAATGCACCGGCAGCACCGAACATTTCCTTGCCGGTAACGCGTTTCTCGTCTCTGCGCTGCTCAACCAGATTACTTAATGCTTTACGGACTCTGTCAGGAGTCTTGATGCTCTTGATCTCAAGAACGGGTGTCGTTCTGTCAGCGGTATTGAGGATTATGGAACCTACTCCGAAGATCTTCTGGCCGAATGACTGTTTGAACGTGATATCAAGAACACGGTAAAGGAGGATCTCTTCAGACTTGACGTTGAAAATACCCGTCTTCATGTAGAACTTATTCTTGCTGAAAGAGTAGATCGTAAATGACAGCGGAAGACCCAAATATCTCCTTCTGTCCTGCCAAAGCAGTTCTTCGTTCTCTGTCAGATTTGTAAGCCTGTCGATCTTAGCCATAACAAAGATTCCTCCAAACAACAGCAGATCTTAATCAGATACACTGTCTAATATCAAATATATTATAAAATCCTTATTAGTGCGTCAATTTAAGCAAAATGAAACACAATTATAATATTGCGTTACTGTTTCCTGGTCGTCTTCCTTATCGGATCCAATATGTCATTGTTCTCGAAAAGTCTGGAAAAATCATAGTTCTTCATGGAATTGGGGCTGATTATCGTCCTGTCGAAATACAGATAGTTATCACCGTAAATGTGATAAGGCTTGGGACCTGCACCGAAGAAGATACGGAAACCGTTATTCTTGAGGTACACAGCCTTCTCGTCTGTACCGTAGATATAGTTGCCGCCCGGATAAGATATCATGTGGGTGTCAGGGATCAGAGAACCTATCTGCTCGATCCATTTTGTCGTATCGTCAACGATGCCGGCAAGATCCGTCTTTCTGGCATTAGGCAGATAACCGTAGGTACATGAAGCAAACTTCCAGCCAGTATCCTTAAGTCTTTCAACGATGTTCTTTACGGCATTTCTGTTGTTCTGGATCTCCTCGTCTGTATATTCAACAGTAGGAAGGTTGGCTGCGGTGAGCTGCTTGTTTCTTTCCTTTACCTGGTCGCGGCTGACTACATAACCGAAGCATGAATCGTGTCCGCCGATGGAAACGATTCCTTTTGAACCGTTAAAAGTAAAATCCTGGTGATTGGTGACAAAGACATCAAGTATGCCTATTGCTTCTGCAGTCCTGTTTACAACGGGCTCTTCAGCACCGTCCTTACTCTTCACCATATACTCGCCGCATACCTGTTTCTCATCGTTTAAGACAAGTCTCCTGCATGTTCCGCAGACATATGCAGCAGGATCATAGCTAAGGTTCTCGATGATTATCACCAGCGGCTTCTTTCCTTCAGGGACAGTAAGGTTTCTTTCAAGGATAAAGCCCGGATCCGTCGCAGACATCATATTCTCTGGATCTACAAGTACATATCCCTTTGCATAAAGGGTTTCAAGGAGATTGTTAAACTCGGTGCCCGTAAGATACAGACCCGTGTCACCCTTACCAAACTCAACTCCGAAAGCAGTCTCGGTATTGGCAATAAGAGATCTTACGCAAAGGACTTCAACATGTCCGCGCCATTCAACTGTCTTGGAAGTGTGTCCAGTAGCCGCAAGAAGGTCGGAACGGATCTTATCGTCATCCGGGAATATCGCTGCGAGATCAGAGAAAAGCTTTTCTGCAGAATAGTATCTGTAAGTTTCGAGCATATGCTCGCCTTCTTCCATCATCGGCTCGTACATCGATGACTTGATCTCGGAGATTCGCTTTGAAGAATAATCTCCTACAAAACCTTCATACTTGCCGTTGACTGTCTGATATCTCTTAACTGCCTCAACATAATCGCCCGTGGTAAGCGCCTTCTCCGCAACTCTGACGTCGCCCGTCGCGGTCTCGATATAGTCGATCTCTCGGAGCATAGGGCCGGCGATCGCGGAGAAATTACTTATAGGCGAAAGCTGGTTGAAAACAAAGATAACGTCAGGCTTTTCTATCTTGCCAAGCAGGAACTGCTCACAAAGATAATTCAGCCTCCTTGCAACGACCGAAGCCGTGAGTTCCTGCATTGAGTCAAGGAAATCAACGTCACTGTGCTGTGGAACGTATCTTGTGGTAACTATCCTGTCGCAGATGGTATCGACTTTCTGCTGAACGATTGATTCCATCTCCCCTAAAAGCCTGATCCTCTCATCGTGCGTATTGTCATTTGCATCAGGGCTGTCTGCAAGGACCTGGTCCTGAACTTTTCTGTAAATGGCAAGAGCCTCATCATAGTTTCCGGCTTCAAGAGCAGCAGTGAAATCAGGGATAGTACTGTCTTCGTATGCATTGATCCTTGCAACTATCACCATTACGACCACAAGCGCGGCAAGAACGACACCGCATGCAAATGCGGCGGCGCTGAAGCCCTTGTTAGAGCGCTTCTCTGTATCGCTTATGTGATAACCTGCAGAAAATCCTGTCACTTCAGATCATCAAAGCTAATCTGCTTTGCCTCAAGGGATTTCTCCCTGATGTAATATCCGATCGCAGGGAGTTTTCTGATCCTGTAATACTCAGGATCTTCAACCTCAACCTCTTCAAGAAGCGACAGGCTCCTTAATACTGAACCCTTCTTCGAGAGAAGGAGCTGAACGCCCTGCGTAGTTCTCGTTGTCTTAAGAGGAACCAGCGAGCACTTGAATATTACTGCCTTGTCGATGCTGCTGGTAGCGACCATATCGGGATCCTCATCCTCATTAAGGAACTTGAATCCGACAGGCTTGCTGCCGTCAAAGAAAGCATTGACGAGCTTTTTACGGTTCTGTTTTGTCTCATAGGAGCTGATCGGGAACCTTGCGGCCTTACCGTTCTCAAATGCGATAAACAGAATGCCCTTGTAGTCGGATGTTGAGATCATGAAGATCGGCTTCTCTCCATCCTCCATTGAAAGCTCGGCATTAAGGTAATGGCCGAGTTCACCGGGCTTGGTATCGGAGAAATCATATACATGAGCCTTATAGAGATTGCACTTGTCGGTAAAGATAAGAAGATCGCTTCTGTTCTCAGTCTCAAAGCCCATGAAGATCTCGTCGTCTTCCTTAGTCTTAAGGTCGCCGGCGTTTCTGAGAGAATTCATAGTATGCTTCTTGAGATAGCCGTGACGCGTAAGCATGAGATGCAGCCTGTAATCGGGGATGATCTGTGATTCCTCGAAAACAGGAGTTGCCTCGTTTGCAACGATCTCAGTACGGCGCTCCTGGCCAAACTTTGAAGCTACTTCCCTAAGAGTCTTAACGATGATCGAATCGATCCTCTTGGGGCTTCTTAAGATATCTTCCGTATCAGCGATATCTTCCTTGAGCTTATCCCTGTCAGCGATCCTGTTAAGGATATACTGCTTATTGATGTTGCGGAGCTTGATCTCAGCAACAAATTCAGCCTGTTCCTCATCGATCGTAAAGCCTTTCATGAGGTTAGGGATAACGTCTTCTTCAAGTTCCGTATTACGGATGATGCTGATGGCCTTATCGATATCAAGAAGGATTACAGCAAGACCGTCCAACAGATGGAGCCTCTTCTTCATCTTCGCGAGATTAAAAGACAGTTCTCTTGAAATGCACTTCCTTCTCCAGTTAAGCCATTCATTGATGATCTCAGGCACGCCGAGGACTCTCGGAGAACCGTCGATAAGAATATTGAAGTTGCAGGAGAAAGTATCCTGAAGCTTTGTAAATCTGAAGAGCTTGGTCATGAGCTGCTCATGATCGGTTCCGCGCTTGCAGTCGATCGTGATCTTCAGACCGTCAAGGTCTGTCTCATCTCTGATATCAGCGATCTCCTTGGCTTTGCCGGTCTTTACGAGATCCGCGATGTTGTCGATGATGGCTTCAACGCTTGCTGTATAAGGAATCTCAGTGATCTCGATAATGTTCTTGGACTTATCTACCCTGTATTTGCTTCTTAAAGCAAAGCTTCCCTTACCTGTCTGATAGATCTGACGCATCTGCTCCTTATCGTAAAGAAGGAGTCCGCCGCCTGAAAAATCTGGTGCAGGCATGACTTCGAGTAGGTCTGCATTGGGATCCTTCAGATAAGCCTCTGTTGCAGCACAAACCTCAGCAAGGTTAAATGAGCAGATGTTGGAAGCCATACCGACTGCGATACCCTGGTTCGCATTCACGAGGACCGCAGGGAATGTTGTAGGAAGCAGTACGGGTTCCTTAAGCGTGCCGTCATAGTTGTCGACCAAGTCGACGGCATCTTTATCAATGCCCTTGAAGATCTCTTCGCAGATCTTCTCAAGCCTTACTTCCGTATAACGGGGCGCAGCGCACTGCATGTCCCTTGAATACTGCTTACCGAAGTTACCCTTTGAATCAACAAACGGGTGAAGCAGTGAACCGTTGCCTCTGGTAAGTCTTACCATCGTGTCGTAGATGGCCTGGTCACCGTGAGGATTGAGCTTCATGGTCTGGCCAACGACGTTTGCAGACTTGGTCCTGTTGCCGCCCAGAAGGCCCATCTTATACATGGTATAGAGAAGCTTTCTGTGCGAAGGCTTAAAACCGTCGATCTCGGGTATCGCACGTGACACAATGACGCTCATTGCGTACGGCATGTAGTTGATCTCGAGCATCTCGGTAATCGGCTGGTTGGTAGCCGGCATATCCTTGGCAGTGCTGTCTGTGAGCCTTGCCTTCAGTGAATCGTTATTGATCTCTTCTTTCTTCTTACGCGCCATCTTCATCACCCTAAATCAAGCATATCGAGGTATTTCTTTCCGTCCATCTCGATATGGAGTTTTCTTCCCGCAAGGTTATCGCCCAGAAGGAGATCGAAGATCTCAGCCGTTCTCCTGGCATCTTCGGGGCAAGCCTTGATAAGTCTTCTCGACTTTGGATTCATGGTAGTCTGCCACATCATCTCAGGCTCGTTCTCACCCAAACCTTTTGATCTTTGGATCGTGCAGAGCTTAGGATCGACCTTCGAAAGGATCTCAACCTTCTCTTTCTCGTTGAAAGCAAAGTACGTCTCTTCCTTGGCATTCTTGCCCTTTGGCCTGTATGTGATCTCGAAAAGCGGAGACTCCGCAACATAAACATAACCTTTCTCGATCAGTGTAGGTGTAAGCCTGTAGAGCATTGCGAGGATGAGCGTTCTTATCTGGAAACCGTCAACATCGGCATCGGTGCAGATTATTATCTTGTTCCAGCGCAGATTCTCGATATTGAATGCGCTTAAATCCTTTGTATGCTTATTGCTGATCTC
>JAEEGL015751902.1_pt1 | contig 22166 bp, 18 predicted proteins | sample 9134231 | NCBI WGS metagenome assembly JAEEGL01 (sample SAMN16246548, study PRJNA631951) | gut metagenome | biome: gut microbiome; feature: rumen; material: fiber-attached | host: Bos | place: Iran: Karaj | collected 2018-10 | reverse complement strand
GAACGGAGGTCAGATCGTGCACAAATACATCATCAAGCGCCTGATCTACTCGGTGATCATTTTCTTTTTCGTTATGTTGATCATCTATGTGATCCTGCGCTGTCTGCCAACGTCGTATATCGAGCGCGTCGCGCTGCAGAAATCCATGCAGCCCAATTCCAAGAGCTACGAGGAATGGATGGCGCAGCTGACGGCCATGTATGGCATGGATAAGGGCTATCTGATCGGTTATCTCAACTGGCTTCGCAATTTCTTTACGGGGAATTTCGGAGACAGCTGGTTCTGGACTGTGCCTGTGGTGGAGGAGTTCCACAAGACCATCTGGCTCAGCTTCATCATGGGCGTGATCACCATGTTCTTTGAGCTGATCATTGCCATTCCTCTCGGGATCATCGCAGCCACAAAGCAGTATTCCAAGACGGATTACACGATTTCCATTCTTGCGCTGGCCGGGATCTCGCTGCCCACCTTCTTCTTTGCTTCGCTGCTGAAGCTGGTGTTCTCCGTCAAGCTCGGATGGTTCGATCTGTTCGGCCTGGTGGGCCGCAATTATGCACAATTGGATGCCTGGGGACAGTTCCTGGATAAAGCGCACCATCTGGTGCTGCCCATCGTGACACTGGTCGTGCTGAGCATCGGTTCTCTCATGCGCTATACCCGTACAAATATGCTGGAAGTGCTGAATGCGGACTATATCCGCACTGCAAGAGCCAAGGGTCTCAGCGAGCGGAAGGTCATCTATCGTCATGCATTCCGCAACACCCTGATCCCCCTTGTTACCATCGTGGGCGGCAGCCTTCCCGGGCTGTTCTCCGGCGCACTCATCACGGAAACACTGTACTCCATCCCCGGCATCGGTTATGCATCCTATCATGCCATGGTGGCGGGGGATATCCCGTTTTCCATGTTCTATCTGGCTTTTCTGGCCATTCTGACGCTCCTGGGCAATCTGATCTCGGACCTTCTCTATGCCGTGGTCGATCCCCGTGTGCGGCTGTCCTGAGAGAGGAGGGGATCCGATGAGCGACAAAATGGACGAAAAGAAAATCAAAGGGAAAACGCCGGAAAACAGCGAACAATATGCCCTGGACGATGAACGCCGCGTTAAGGTCCTTTCTCCCGGGGCCATGGTCGCCAAGCGTTTTTTCCGCAACCGGATCGCTGTGGTTGGCCTTGCCATCCTCGCCTTTATGTTCCTGTTCTCCTTCCTGGGCGGCGTGTTGAATCCATACAAGCAGGATCAGCTTTTCTACACGACGACCTATCAGAAGAAAGACTTCGCCGGTGCCGTTAAGAACGAGGAGACCCGTTTCATGGCAGCGGAAGGGCAAAAGTTCGATTCCATTATCCAGGCTCAAACCGTTCTTGGCATCACTACCCACAAGGACGTGGTGACCTATAAAGAAGTGGACTACCACATCACGCAGGAAGGAGAGGAATTCTATTCCATCTCCCTGGACGACGGCACGATCATCGGCATTGCTTACAAGGATGTGGTCAGCGCTAGCTCAGCCGGGGCTACCCTTGATTTCAGCTTCGTTTACAATGTTCTCAAGGCCTACTGCAACGATCAAAACAGCTTCACTCTGGACGGCAGGGAATATACCATCAGCGAGGGCGGCCTTGTGGAAACCGGCGAGGAGGAGGTCGCCTTCATCAGCCGCTATATCGTTTCTGCCATTATGCCGGATATCTTCCTTTCCCGTGAGCTTCAGGAGGAGCTGGTGGTGGCTTTGGAAAACGGGGACGAGGAGTTTGCTTTCACAGACGAAGATGGCGTTACGAGCGAATACTATATTTCCTACAAGCCCGACATCAAAAACTGGGTCATCCTTCAGGAAACCCCCACCCGCACGTACGACCAGTATTCCTATCCAAACAAGACGCACCCCCTGGGTACCGACGTCAACGGCATGGACATGCTGGCCCGTCTGATGTACGGGGGCCGCGTTTCTCTGGTGATCGGCTTTATCGTTGAATTCATCGCTCTGGTCATTGGCGTCATCCTGGGCGGCCTTGCCGGTTATTTCGGCAAGTGGGTGGATCAGCTCATCATGCGTATCGTGGATGTGTTCTATTGCATTCCGTCCACGCCGATCATCATCATTCTCGGCGCCGCTATGGATGCTATGGCGGTGGACCCCCAGATCCGCATGCTCTATCTGATGCTGATCCTGGGCTTCCTGGGCTGGCCCGGTCTGGCCCGTCTGGTCCGCGGTCAGATCCTTTCCCTCCGGGAGCAGGAGTTTATGGTCGCAGCCGAAGCCAGCGGCATCCGCGTTTCCCGCCGGATCTTCCGGCATCTGGTGCCCAACGTCATTCCGCAGCTGATCGTCAGCTGCACCATGGGCATCGGTGGTACGATCCTTACCGAGGCGACGCTGAGCTTCCTCGGCCTGGGCGTCAAATTCCCCTTTGCCTCCTGGGGCAATATCATCACCGACGTCAACAACACCTTCGTGCTGACCAACTACTGGTTCATCTGGATCCCGGCCGGCTTCTGCATCCTGCTCACCGTGTTGGCCTTCAACCTGGTGGGCGACGGGCTTCGGGACGCATTCGACCCGAAGATGAAGCGATAAGGAGGGAGAAAGCAAAATGGCAGACAAGAATAACGGCTATCTCTCCGCCCGGGAATCCCGGAAAATCTCCCGGGAAAACCGGAAGATCACCAATCAGTATGAGAAGCAGCGCAAACGCAAGAATGTCCCCGAGTCAGAGTACCTCACCAAAATGCACGACCCAAACAACATGGTGGAGTTCGATAATCTCCACACGTATTTCTACACAGACACCGGCATCGTCCACAGTGTCGACGGCGTGACCTTCGAGGTGCCCATCGGCAAGACGGTCGGCGTAGTGGGGGAGAGCGGCTGCGGCAAGAGCGTGACCAGCCTTTCCCTCATGCAGCTGCTGCAGCGTCCCCAGGGACAGGTGGTGGATGGAGAAATCCGGCTGAATCTCGGTGACAGAGCCTACGATGTGACCAAAGCGCCCAATGAAGTCATGCAGCGGATCCGCGGCAATATGGTGTCCATGATCTTCCAGGAGCCCATGACAGCGCTCAATCCGGTGTTCCGCATCGGGGAACAGATCGGCGAAGTGCTCATGCTGCATGACACGGAGAACCGCAATGAGGAGCAGATGAAAGCGCGTACGCTGGAGCTGCTGGAAATGGTCGGTATCGCCAACAGCGAGGGCGTTTTCAGGATGTATCCTCATGAGCTCAGCGGCGGTATGCGGCAGCGTGTGGTCATCGCTATGGCTCTGGCCTGCAATCCCCGGGTCATCATTGCGGACGAGCCCACCACTGCTCTGGACGTGACGATCCAGGCGCAGATCCTCGACCTTCTCCGTCAACTGAAGGAGAAGACCAACGCCTCCATTATTTTCATTACCCACGACCTGGGCGTCATTGCGGAAATGGCGGACTTTGTGGTAGTCATGTATGCGGGGCGCATCGTGGAAAAAGGGACTGCGGAGGATATCTTTTATCATCCCGCGCATCCTTACACCATCGGCCTTATGAACTCCAAGCCGGTGGTGGGCAAGAAGGTGGAGGAGCTCTACTCCATCCCCGGCAAGGTCCCGAACCCCATCAACATGCCGGATTACTGCTATTTCAGGGATCGCTGCGAGATGTGCGTGGAGAGATGCGCCGGGAAATACCCGGAAACGGTGAAGATATCCGAAACGCACTTCGTCAACTGCTATCGCTATTACGATGATAAGCAGGGAGGAAAATGACGATGGAAAACGAGAAATCCGAATACCTCCTTGAGGTCACCAATCTGAAGAAGTATTTTCCCATCAAAGGCGGCCTGCTTTCCCACACGGTAGGGCAGGTCAAGGCTGTGGACGGTGTCAGCTTCCGAATCAAACGCGGCACCACCATGGGCCTGGTGGGGGAGAGCGGCTGCGGGAAATCCACCGTAGGCCGCACGATCCTTCGTCTGCTGGACAAGACGGACGGCGAAGTCCTCTTCAATGGGATCGACATCTTCAGCCTCAGCCGCCAGGAGCTGCGTAAGATGCGCACGAAACTGCAGATCATTTTCCAGGATCCCTATTCCAGCCTTTCCCCGAGGCTCCCCATCAGTGAGATCATCGGAGAAGCGGTGCGTGAGCATAATCTGGTGCCGCCCAATGAATTCGATGATTATATCACGAAGATCATGAAAGAGTGCGGCCTCCAGGAATACCATAAGGACCGGTATCCCCATGAATTTTCCGGCGGACAGCGGCAGAGGATCTGTATTGCCCGTGCGCTGGCGCTGAATCCCGAGTTTATCCTCTGTGACGAACCTGTGTCCGCCCTGGATGTTTCCATTCAGGCCCAGATCATCAACCTTCTGCGGGATCTGCAGAGGCAGTTTGGGCTGACTTATCTCTTCATTTCCCACGATCTTTCCGTTGTGGAGCATATTTCGGACACGGTAGGCGTCATGTATCTGGGAAGCATGGTGGAATTCTCCGAGACGGAGAAGATCTTCGACCATCCGTTCCATCCCTATACCGTCGCCCTGTTTTCCGCCATCCCGATCCCGGATCCGAACTATAAAATGAAGCGCATCGTTCTGCAGGGGACGATCCCATCACCGGCCAATCCTCCCAGCGGCTGCAAATTCCACACCCGCTGTGAGAAGTGCATGGAGCTTTGCAAGCATATCGCGCCGGACTGGGCAGAGGTGGAACCCGGTCATTACTGCGCATGCCATCTTTATAACAGCGCCGAGCGCAATGCTGAGCTGGAAAAGCTCCTGAAGAATGGCAGGGCGGAACCGAAGCAGGCCGGGTGATATGGGCAGGAAGCCAAAGGTCTATGACGATGACGACGGCCGCACCATAGCGAATATGAATGTGGAGGGCATGCCCTGGTATGACCGTGCGCAAAGGAACAAGAGAACCGGCGGGAACCGTGATGGACGGCAGCCCATGGATCGTTCCCAGCGCAACGCCACGATTCTGGCTGTCGTTCTTGCCGCTCTGTCGATTGCCCTTGTATTCGGCCTCGGTTACTTTCTCGTGATCCTTCTTATGGACACGCTGCTGAGGTAGCATAAGCGTCCGTTCTGATGAGGAACAGGCGCTTATGAAGAAAAAAAGCTTGCTTTCTTCAAAAAGCTACGGTATAATACCGCCGGAAAAGGGAGTAACTCGCGGCGAATGCCGTGGCTGCAGCGTCAATACGATGGAAACATCCGCCACAGCCTTAATGAGTGAGACTTTTGCTATGTGCAAAAGTCTCTTTCTTTTTGCCTTTTCCGAAAGGAGAGATGATATGCAGAGGTATCTGGAATCCCCGGAACAAGTCCTGCAGGAGGTGAACTCCACTCCGCAGGGGCTGAGTGAGACGGAAGCGGCCTCAAGACTGGAAAAGAACGGGAAGAATAAGCTGGAAGAGGGGAAAAAGGAAAGCCTGGGCAAACGTTTCTGGAAGGCTCTGTGCGATCCCATGATCTTCATGCTTCTCGGCGCTGCGCTTGTCTCGACCCTGACGACGGTGTATCAAAATGTCGTCCAGCATGAAAACGAAAGCTATGCGGATCTGTTCATCATCCTTTTCGTCGTGATCATCAATACCGTTCTCAGCGTCGTGCAGGAAAGCAAAGCTGCGGAAGCCATTGACGCGCTGATGGAAATGACCGCTGCGACCAGCAAGGTCATGCGGGACGGACTGATCAAGGTCATCCGCAGTGAGGATGTCGTCGTGGGCGACGTTGTGGTTCTGGAGGCCGGTGATGCGGTGCCTGCGGACTGCCGTATCCTTGAGAGCTACAGCATGAAGGCGGAGGAATCTGCGCTCACAGGAGAAAGTGTGCCTGTGAGCAAGCTGGTGGACGCTCTGATGCTCTCGGGCACTCAGAAGGATGTTCCCCTTGGCGACAGAAAAAATATGCTCTACAGCGGCAGCACGGTGGCGTACGGCCGCGGTACCGCAGTCGTCACCGAAACCGGCATGGATACTGAAATGGGCAAGATCGCCAGCGCATTGAACCTGGCGGAAGATGAAAAAACGCCCCTCCAGAAAAAGCTGGCGTCCTTGTCCAAGACGCTGACCAAGCTGGTGCTGGGTATCAGCATTTTTGTGTTCCTCTTCGGCGTAGCGCGGGAACTGTTCTTTGTCCCCGGGGATACCGAGGTTTTCGGTATGATCCTGGATACCTTCATCATCGCCGTTGCTCTGGCGGTAGCCGCGATTCCTGAAGGGCTTCCGGCCGTGACGACCATCATTCTGTCCATCGGCGTTACCAGCATGTCCAAACGTCAGGCGTTGATCCGAAAGCTGACTGCCGTCGAAACCCTGGGCTGCACCCAGATCATCTGCTCCGATAAAACCGGCACTCTGACGCAAAACAAGATGACGGTGGTCGATTCGTTTACGGATGATCCTGTGCTGCTTGCCAAAGCCATGGCCTGCTGCAGCGATGCCAAGCGCGGCCTGGGAATGCACGAGGCGGTGGGTGAACCCACCGAAGCGGCGCTGGTAAACCATGCACATGATCTTCGCCTCTATAAAGATGAATTGGATGAAAAGTATCCCCGCATCGGAGAAGCGCCCTTCGATTCCATGCGCAAGATGATGAGCACCGTCCATCGCGAACCGGACGGCATCTATCAGTATACCAAAGGCGCTTGTGAGGTGGTCCTGCAGCGCTGTGCTTCTTATGTTCAGGGCGGCCACATCCTGCCCATGACGGAGGAATACCGTCAGTCCGTTGTCAAACGGAATAAGGAATTCGCGGATCGTGCGCTGCGCGTACTGGGAGCCGCTTACCGTGTCTGGGACTCGGAGCCGGCGGATTACGAGGCGGAGACTCTGGAGGAGCAGCTCATTTTCATCGGTTTCGTCGGCATGATCGACCCCTGCCGTCCGGAGGTTTATGATGCGATCACAGAGTGCCGCAGCGCAGGGATCCGCCCGGTCATGATCACCGGCGACCATAAAGACACCGCTGTCGCCATTGCCAAAGACCTGGGCATCATCAACGATGAATCGGAAGCCATCGAAGGCGCCATGCTTGAGGAAATCACCGACGAGGATCTGGTGGAGGCCGTCACCAGGTATTCCGTTTATGCCCGCGTTCAGCCTGAACACAAGACCCGCATCGTGAGAGCCTGGCAGGCGAGAGGCATGGTCGTTGCCATGACCGGCGATGGCGTCAATGACGCGCCGTCCATCAAGGCGGCGGATATCGGCGTTGGTATGGGCATCACGGGAACGGATGTAACCAAAGGCGTCAGCGATATGGTTCTTGCGGACGACAATTTCGCCACCATTGTCAATGCTGTGGAGGAAGGCCGCAAGATTTATGACAACGTTCACAAAGTCGTGCAGGCGCAGCTGATCATGAACCTTTGCGAAATAGTCGCGGTGTTTGCGGCTTCCATGTTTGGGTTCAAAATCCTCAGTGCCGCCCATCTGCTTTGGATCAATCTTGTCACGGATTCCGCCCCGGGTCTGGCTCTCGGCATGGAAAAAGCGGAAGACGGATTGATGAAACGGAAGCCGCGCCCTGCCGATGAAAGCCTGTTTTCCAACGGAAGCGGCGTCGTCATTCTGGTTCAGGGCATATTGATGGGAGCGCTGATCGTGTTCTCCTATCTCTTCGGTGAATGGCTGGAAAACGGACGTTGGGCCTTTGCCGCCAGTGCGGACGGGATGACCATGGCTTTCCTGACGTGCAATTTTGCAGAGATATTCTGTGCCTTCAGCGCGCGGAGCCTGAACAAATCTGTGTTTACGATCAAAAAACAGAATTTCTGGCTCTGGGGAGCGCTTGTCTGGACGATTGTGCTTACCTGCGGCGTACTCTTTATCCCGGCTCTCTGCAAGCTCTTTGGCTTGACTGCGATCAGTCTGCAGGAATTCCTGATTGCGATTGGGCTGGCCTTTATCACGCTCCCGATTTCGGAGCTTGCTAAGCTGCTGCATGGAAAAGGAGGCAAGCATGCTGACGCTTGAGAACAGCCACGGTTATCGGGTAACGCTGCTGGAGACTGGCGGGACGATCCAGTCCATCGTTATGCCGGACCGCAGCGGGGAACCCAGCGATATCGTCCTGGGCTATGACGATCCATCTTCTTATCCCGGCGTCGGTTCTATGGGCGCGTTCGTTGGGCGTTATGCCAATCGCATTGGAGGCGGATGCTTCGACCTCAATGGACGGACCTATGCGATCACAAAAAACGAGGGGAACAATACGCTGCATGGAGGCCATGGCTACCATTTGCGTCCATGGAATCTGGAACGCACCGACAGTGGTGCTTCACTCTGCCTGTTTGATCCCGATGGGGAAGATGGCTTCCCGGGAAACATGACGGTCAGGGTAGAGGTTTCGCTGACAGACCAGGATGAACTGATCATGGATTATACTGCCTCCACTGATGCGGACACGATAGTGAACCTTACCAATCACACTTATTTCAATTTGTCCGGCGGAGCACAGATCCTGGATCAGGAACTCTATTTGAATGCCGATTCTTATCTCGAAGTCGACAGGGGATTGATCCCGACCGGAAGACGGATCGATGTAACCGGTACCGACTTCGATTTCCGGAGCCGCCGTCCCATTGCCAGCGGCAAGTATGATCATTGTTTTATACTGAACCCACAAGGAATACAGGCGGAGGCCTGGGATCCCAAAAGCGGAAGAGGCTTCCGGTTGGAAACGGATCAACCGGCGTTGCAATTGTACTGCGGGGCCGGTATGGGCGGTGTCAAAGGGAAGGGCGGGAAAGTCTACCAGCCGTTTGCGGGTTTCTGTTTGGAGACCCAGCACTTTCCGGATTCTCCTCATCATGATGGTTTTCCAAGTACGATCCTTCGCGCAGGAGAAAAGTTCCGTTCCAGGACAAAGCTTTCCTTCTTTGTCGAATAGGCAATAGAGGAAGCGTTAATAACAGTATTGCAACAATAGGGAACGACATGGCATGAGCCGTGCCGTTCCCTAATATTATGTTGAATTCGCGGGAGAAATCACATATAATTTTGTTACAATTGATGAATCCCTTGGGATATGCCCAAAGCCGCGGCAGGGTTGACTAATCCATGGGAATCCGAATGGCACAAAGCGAGATGAAAAGATTCAGTACCAGGTCATTGAGACGCTCCATGCGGATCGACAGAGAGGGAATGGCTTCCTCGCTGATTCTGAAATCCACGAATCTGCGCAGCAACATATCCGGACCGTCATCCGGAAAAGCCTTTTCTATTCCATCAGACGACATCATTGATCGCATTTCTCTTCCGATCTGACGATATAAGGCATGGATCCTCTTTTCGCGCAGTTGCCGCTCCAGTTCTAACAGCATATTATAGTCTTCGGCCTTTTTCTGCAGATACTTCGCTCGCGCAATTGCAGAGCGCATATTCTGCGAAAGGCAGATCCATTGGTTCAGAAAAGCGTCAGCCTGGGGAGAATAATCACTCATTTGGGCAGCATCCTCTCAGAGCGTATTCAGATTCGTTAATTAAATCCTTTGCGGCGTTCGACGTATATCCGGAAAAACTAATAAACGTTCAGTGGGAAGTGCGATATGAAACAAGATAGTATCCTGACTAAGAAACAGAAGGATGAATACTGCGTTAAGCTGACAGCGCTTCTTTCGCTGCTTCGCACGAGGTTGGGCGTAACGCAGGAAGAACTGGGGAAGATCAGCGGTGTCAGCCGCGTGACGATTTCTCAGATCGAATCCGGACGTGCTAAAATGAACTGGCTGCATTTTTCGGCCTTGATGTTGGTTTTCATTGCCGACCGTAATGTGAAAGAACTGCTGTATGTCCACGGTTTGCTGGACGATACATTGCTGCGCTTTTATCAGGCCGGATGCGAAACGCCGCAGTTGAATGTGACTGTGGATCCGAGAATCATCTCCTTTTTGAAGGAGTATACAGCAGATTAAAGCTGGAATCAACAAAAAAACGACGGACGGCGGGTGCAGTATGCATCCGCCGTCCGCTTCTTATACAATTTATATTATGATCAAAGCCGAACATCAGCGTTCGTATACCAGAGAGACCTCACGATCATCCATAGCCCGTTCCAGAGCAGTCTTCAGTGTGCTGAGATTGCTTGCGTAAATGTAGTATTCCACATTGCCGTCCAGCATGCAGGCATACTGACGGGAATTGATCTTGTGGAAGCTCATGAAACGCTCCGTGCCGTCCTTCATCCGAAGGGTGATAGAAGTACTGAAATCCTCGTCATACGTCGTATCAGGGGCCACGGAGCTTACCTGACGGAAATTGAGTGTTCGGCTGTAGATGCGCTTGGTATTTGTCTCACCGACCTCTTTTCCGTTGATGTGGCTGCAGGTACGGACGACGTCGACCCCGGATCCCGTCACATCGTCATACTCATAAAGCACCATCTCATAAACATCACCGTCGATGTTATAGATCACGCTGTCCACATCGTGGATGCTGACGATCCACGGTGTACGGATCTGAAGATTCATGTAGTTCAGATCCAACCAATCGAAATTGGTTTCCTTGTATTGAAGGATCGTCAGATAATCTGTTTCTCCACGGATGAATGCGTCGTACTGTCGGGCAATGGCAGCAATGCACTTGTCCTCATTGGTCGTGCCGATCGCCAGTTCAAGCTGACGGCTGGCGGAGTCCTCGATAAACAGCCTTGCGGGATGATCAAGTCCGTAATCACGGAGTTCGTCCATTGAGAAGATATTGCCGGCGATGTGCTCCATAGAAATCGTTGCCAGATTGTCCAGAAGCTCTTCGATCGTTTCCGACGTACAGGGGGAAACGAATGGCTGGAGCATCATATAGGCAGAGGACGTGATGTTGCCATCCATATCCAGATCCTTATCCAGCATGACCTCGATGGGAGTTCCGTCCCGCCGGGTCAGAATGAAATGGACCAGATTGGTATAGATGTCATTGCCCTCATAGGTGGGGAACGTATCAATGCCAATGTATTCGTGGGGCGGCCTGGTCAGCAGTCCGGTCAGGTAGCTGCCGATGGTACATACCGTGTCGTTCTGATCCGTATTGGCGTAATAGTAATTCTGCACCGGCGTTTCATTTCCCACAAAAACTGTGGTGGAGCTGCCATCGTTAAAGCGGATCGTGAGGGAGAAATGCGGCTGATCCAGGCCGTAGACGCTCAGATCCTTCGGTTCCTCCTCGATCGTTGAGGTAGCGGAGATGGAAGAGATCGTAAACATCATGGAGCGGAAGAGGGATTCGTTGTAGCCGAAAAAGGATTCCTCCGGTGAAGCGGTAAAGCGGTAGCTGCCATTATCCTGTTTTTCGGCATGGACGGTGAATTCGCTTCCATCCTCATAGTGGAAGGTAAATGCTTCGACTTCATTGCCGCTGCGGCGAACAAGATACCTGATGGGCGCCTCCGTGGGTGCCGGTGTCTCCTCGATGATGATTTCTTTTTCGGGAAAGACATACTTCAGCACGACAAACGCCAGCGCCAGGACCACCGCTGCTACGGCGACGATGACGATGCGACGGATATTCTTGGACATTACAGGTGTCTCCTTTTGGACCAGATCAGGATGCCCGCCACAAGGATCAGCAGGGGAAGGGCGATAACGACGATGTAGAGGACGAGACGGCTCTGCCAGCTGAGGAGATTCAGCATGGTTGGCTCAAAATTCTTGTCGGGGATCACCACGCCGTCGCTGTATTCGCTGATGTAATCAAGAACGTGCTCGACGAATTGCCCGTTTAAGTAGTTGCTGGCCTGCAGAACGGTATCGGAGATCATGCCGGCAGAGCAGAAGAGGATATCGCCGCGGGTGTAATTCATGTTCTTGTCCGTGGCCAGGTATTCGGAGATCACGCACATATTGAAGGGGCCGGAAGGATCCGTGGCTTCATCGTAGTCATAGCCAAGAGTGATCTCGTTCAGATCCTTGGAGTAGGACCGCCGGGAGGAGGTCATGAGCACTGCCAGATTGTGGTTGCTGGTCTCGGTTCCGGTAAGCTCGATGGGCATACAGCCGGGTACCAGTGCGAAGTAATTCTTTGTGTTCAGGCGGTCGGTGACGTTCTTGATATTGGTGATGGTGGGGACCACGTAAAAGGGCATGTTGCTGATGCTCTGGTAGTTGTCAAGGACGAACTCGCTGCGGTAGTGGACGCCCCATTCCTCGAAGAAGCTGTTGAGATTCGTAAGAGCGACGCTGGTTTCCGGGGAAAGGGCGACAATGGCGTCACCGCCGCGCTTGAGGAAAGCATCCAGCTTCTCGATCTCCTCCGGGCCGAAATCCGTCTCCGGGGAAGAGATGATGAGCAGCGTGCATTCCTCCGGTATCTCATCCTGTGCCAGAATAATGACCTGGGTATCATAGTTCATCTTGTTCAGGATGCTGTCCAGCTGGGTTTTTGAATAATCCTCCCCATGGCCCCGGAGCCAGCAGGCGGTATTGACGGATTCCTGGGTGACAAACAGGAGGGCGGAGGTAAGCTGCTGCTCCGCACGAATTCCCACGAAGTAGCTGATGTTGTTATCGTCCACACGGATATTGTACAGACTGTTGGGAGAGATGGACTTCATCCGAAGATCGCTTTCCACGATAAGGTAATTGTTGCCCAGGTCGCCCAAGGTGTTATACTGCTCGAAGACCTTGGGGTTCATGTTGGGGTTCACATAGCGGACCTTGATCTTGCCGCCGCCCAGAGCCTCATAGCGCTGCAGGATTTCGTAAACATTGCTGAGCATCTGGTCCTCGTCGCGGAATACGGTTTCATCGGCGAGCACAGTGATGGTCACATTCCGCGTCATGTCGTCGATGACCTCTTTGGTATCCTCTGAGATCTCAAAGAGATGCTCCTTTGTCATGTCGAATTCCCAGACGAAGCGTTCCGTCATATAGCCGAGCAGCACGTTCACCAGCACGATGGCGATGATGAACACGATGGTGAAAACGGTGGCAAGGGTTCCGTATTTGAATTTACGGCTTTTGATCTCTTCCTCTTCCGCGACAAGCGCTTGGTCGATCAGCCCTTCATTCAGGATTTCGTCTTCCGGTTTTCTTTTCATGGTATCTCAATCTGCCCTCAGGCAGCTCCTTTCTTGGGAATGGGCCGCGGACTGCGTGACCCCTTGATCTTGCCCTGGATATTTATCAGCTCCAGCGTTTCTTTTCCAGAACGCGAACCGTCAGGAAAAGGAAGACGGCTGCGGCGCAGAGATAGAAGAAGAAGTCGGCCACGGAAAAAACGCCCACATAGAAGGTGTTGTAACGCCGGAAGATGGAGATCCAATAGAGAATGTGCTTTGTCCAGGTGAGGTTGATGCGGGTATAGGCGAAATCCATCAGGAAGAGGAAAACATTGATGGCCAGCGTCACGATATTGGCAATCAGCTGATTCTCCGTCAGAGAGGAGACGAAGCAGCCGATGGAAATGAAGACCGCGCCGACGGCCAGCAGGGCGATGTAGCTGCCGAAGATGATGGCGCCGTTGACCGTGCTGACAGCGGCAATGATCACGACCTGGATCAGCAGCAGCGCGAGGGAGATCACATATACCGTATAGGCTGCGAGGAATTTCCCCATCACGATGCCGACGGGCTTCACGGGGGAAGTCAGCAGCAGCTGGTCCGTCTTCTGCTTGTATTCCTCGCTGAAGGTGCGCATGGTCAGCACGGGGGCCAGAACGATCAGCGCATAGAAAATGACGGAAAAAACGGTGGTCAGCCGGTTCTGGGCCGTCATCATATTCTGGATGTAGAAGATCAGGTTCATCACAAAGACGAAAGAAGCGATAAACACATAGCCGACGGGGGAGGTGAAATAGGCGCGCAGATCACGTTTGTATATGGCAGCCATCAGTCGTCGACCTCCTTGTTGTTTTCCGCCAGGGTGGTTGCTCCGGATTCGCCGCCGCTGACATTGAGCGCGGTATCCGCGGAGAGCTTCTTGGGCGCTTTGTTCTGCGGATTGCGCTGGCGTTTCTTTTCTTCCACCAGGGAAAGGAAGATATCCTCCAGGCTGAGATCCATGCTCTTGAGCTGAAGAATGGGATAACCCGCCTTTGCCAAAGCCATGAACATGGGCTTGCGGATATCCACGTTGGGCTTCGCTTCCACCAGGAAATCATAGGAGCCCTTTTCAGCCTGCACTGTGACGTCCGCGAACTGAACGCCCTCGATGCCCCGCAGGATCTTTCTCACCATGTCCTGGGGGCCGGCCACACGCACGGAGAGCTTCCGGTCGCCTGTGATCATGGATGAAAGGTTTTCCGGTTTGTCGTCAGCCACGATCTGCCCGTTGTTGATGACCAGGACCCGCTCGCAGATGGCGCTGACTTCCTGGAGGATATGGGTGGAGAGGATAATGGTCCGGTTTTTCCCCAGATTCTTGATAACGTTGCGGATCTCAATGATCTGCTTCGGATCCAGACCGACCGTAGGCTCGTCCAGAATGAGCACTTCCGGGTTTCCGATCAGGGCCTGGGCCATGCCGACACGCTGTTTGTAGCCCTTGGACAGATTGCGGATGACCCGCTTATACTGATCCTTCAGCCCGACCAGCTCACAGATCTCCATGACATGATCCTTGCGCTTGAGCTCTTTCACAGATTTCAGATCATAGATAAAATCCAGATACTCCTCCACGGTCATATCCAGATAGAGGGGAGGCTGCTCCGGCAGATAACCGATCTGCTTTTTTGCCGCTACCGGATCCTCCAATACGTCGATGCCGCCGATGCGGGCGGCGCCGGAGCTGGCGGACAGATATCCGGTGATAATGTTCATCGTTGTGGATTTGCCCGCGCCGTTGGGCCCGAGAAAACCCACGATCTCCCCGTCGCCAATGGTGAAGGAAAGGCGGTCGATGCCGCGTTTCTTCCCGTAGGTCTTGGTAAGATTGGATACTTCGATCATCCTGTGTTTCCCTCCTGCAGTCATGCGCAGAGCCGCCGCGGTCCGTTGCCGCGGGGATGCAGTGGAGCGCGAGGCTCCCGAGACGCCGCCATTATGCCATCGAAATATTACAATAGTATGAAGTTTGGCAAAATAGTGCGTAAACAGTTATTTTTGATTATACCATCTTCCGGGCTGTATTACAATATTTAAAAAGCAATTGCGGATTCCGGTTTACGCAGTCAGAGGAACGCTGAGCCCGGAAGTGCGGCATCTTTTGCCCCGGAGTACTTTATTTTTCGGAAACACGGTGATATAATAATTTATTAGGATCATTCACTATCAACAACAAGGCGGAGCATATTATATGAGCATCGTAACGAAACTCTTTGGGACCCGATCCAGCAGGGAAGTAAAAAAGATCATGCCTCTGGTGGCAAAAATCGAGGAGCTGGAGGATCAGTACCGCTCTTTTTCGGACGAGCAGCTGAGATCAAAGACCCAGGAATTCAAGCAGCGCCTGGCTGCCGGAGAAACGATGGACGACCTTCTACCGGAAGCCTTTGCCGTTGTCAGGGAGGCCGGCGACCGTGTGCTTGGTATGCGGCATTTTCCTGTGCAGCTCATCGGCGGAATCGTGCTCCATCAAGGGCGGATCGCCGAGATGAAGACCGGCGAGGGCAAGACGCTGGTGGCTACGCTTCCTGCATATCTGAATGCGCTGGGCGGCCAGGGCGTCCATATCGTGACCGTCAACGATTACCTGGCCCGCCGGGACAGTGAGTGGATGGGAAAAATCTATCGTTTCCTCGGCCTCAGCGTCGGCCTCATTGTCCATGGGCTCAGCAGCGAGGAGCGCAGGGAAGCTTATGCTGCCGACATCACCTATGGCACGAACAACGAACTCGGATTTGACTATCTTCGGGACAACATGGCGGTTTATAAGACGGAACTTGTCCAGAGAGGCCATATATTTGCCATCGTGGACGAGGTGGACTCCATTCTGATCGACGAAGCCAGAACCCCTCTCATCATATCCGGCATGGGGGAGGCATCCACCGATCTCTATCAGAAGGCCGACGCTTTTGTCCGCCGCCTTAAAAAGATCGTATATACCAGCACCGATGAAAAGCAGGAAGAGGATGAAAACCTGGATGCCGATTACGTGGTGGATGAAAAGGCCAACACCTCTACGCTGACAGCCAGAGGCATTGCTAAGGCAGAGAAGGAATTCGGCATTGACAATCTGGGAGATCTTGAAAACAGCACGCTGAGCCACCACATCAATCAGGCCCTGAAGGCGCACGGAAACATGCGCAGGGACGTAGATTACGTTGTCAAAGACAATGAGATCATCATTGTTGACGAATTCACCGGGCGGCTGATGTTCGGCCGGCGTTACAGCGAGGGGCTTCATCAGGCGATCGAAGCAAAAGAAGGGGTCCAGGTCCAGTCGGAGAACCGGACCCTGGCCACCATCACCTTCCAGAATTTCTTCCGTATGTATCATAAGCTCAGCGGCATGACCGGTACTGCCCTGACGGAAGAAGAGGAATTCAACACCATATATAATCTCGATGTAGTGGAGATCCCCACGAACAAGCCGGTGATCCGCATCGATCATCCCGACGTCATTTATAAAAATGGCGAAGGAAAGGATGCCGCCATCCTTCAGCAGATCGAGGAGTGCCATAAAAAGGGCCAGCCGGTGCTGGTCGGTACGATCTCCATTGAGAAAAGCGAGCAGTTGAGCCATCTGTTGCATCAGCGGAAAATCCCCCATAATGTGCTGAATGCAAAGCAGCACGAGCGTGAGGCTGAGATCGTTGCCCAGGCCGGTAAATTCGGCTCCGTCACCATCGCTACCAATATGGCGGGCCGCGGAACCGACATCATGTTGGGCGGCAACCCGGAATATATGTCGAAGAATGACCTGAGAAAAGCGGAATACACAGAGGAAGAGATCAACGCCGCTACCGGATACGGCGATATACGCGATGAGCGTGTCCTCGCAGCGAGAGCGCTTTTCCGGGAATCCATGGAGCGGCACCGCGCGGAAACCTCTGCCGAGGCGGAAAAGGTCCGTGCTGCCGGAGGACTCTTTATTCTGGGTACGGAGCGCCACGAATCCCGACGGATCGATAACCAGCTGCGCGGCCGAAGCGGGCGGCAGGGCGATCCCGGCGAGACGAGATTCTATATCGCCATGACGGACGATCTGATGCGTCTGTTCGGCGGTGAACGTGTGCAGGCCATGATGGAAGGCCTGGGCATGGAAGACGATATGCCCATCAATAACAAGATGATCTCTTCCGCTCTGGAAAACGCACAAAAGCGCGTGGAGAGCCGCAACTTCCAGGCACGTAAAACCGTGCTGGAATACGACGACGTGATGAATCAGCAGCGTGAGCTGATATACAAGCAGCGCATGCAGGTTCTGGATGGGGAGGATGTCAGCAAAAGCATCCGCAACATGGTCGCAGATACCATCGACATGAACATGACCGACGCTATGGCAGAAAAGGGATATGTCAGCGATCTCCAGGAGCTGCAGGGTATTATTGCCCCATACAAGGGCCTCTTTGTCAAGGAAGAGGATTTCCAGCCCAGCGTCGTGGAGCTCAACAGCTATACAAGGGAATACCTCTCTGAGCGTCTCAGGGATCTGGCCTTTGCCTTCCTGGATGAGAAGGAAAAGCGGTTCGGCCTTCTTCCCGGAACGGATACCCCGGTCATGCGGGAGCTGGAGCGGGTCATCCTGCTGCGTGTCGTCGACGAATACTGGATGGAACACATCGATTCCATGGATGATCTCCGCCGCGGCATCGGCCTTCGCGGCTATGGCAACACCAAGCCCATCGACGCCTATAAGCAGGAAGGCTTCGAGATGTTTGACGCCATGATCAAGGGCATCAAAGCCGAGGTCTGCCGCCGCATCCTGACGGTCGAAGTCAAACGGCCCGAAGAGGATATGCAGCGCCGCCGCGTTGCAAAAGAATCCCTGAACAACCTGGGCGGTTCGGGGGAAAAGCAGCAGCCCATCCGCAAGACGAAAATCGGGCGGAATGACCCCTGCCCCTGCGGCAGCGGGAAGAAATACAAATTCTGCCACGGAAGGGACCGCTGATGGATCGCTCCCGACATCTGTTTACTTCCAGGGCCGGAGGCGTGTCCTCCGGCATATGGGCCAGCCTGAATCTGCGGCGAAGCTGCGATGACGACCCAGCAAACGTCCGCGAGAATTTCCGCCGCGTGGGGGAAATGATCGGATGTGAGCGATTTGTTTTTCTCAGCCAACAGCACACGGACCGCATCCTTCATGTGGATGCTTCCGATGCGATCAAGGACGTCTATCAGCCCCTTGCAGAGGCGGATGGCCTTGTGACGAACACGCCGGAGCTGGCGCTCATGGTCTTTTCCGCCGACTGCGTCCCTATTCTGCTGGAGGGCGACGGCGTCGTCGCCGCCGTGCATGCCGGGTGGCGCGGAACGGTAAAGGGGATCGCCGCGAAGGCTGTGCGCGAAATGGGATGCCCGCCGTCCTCGATCCGCGCCTGGATCGGGCCGGCCATCGGTCCCTGCTGCTATCAGGTGGGCGCTGAGGTCCGTGAGGCCATGCGCGACCGCCTGGGCGGGGAAGCGGAGCCCTTCATTCTGGGGGACAAGGTAGATCTCAAGGGCTACAACCGGCGCTTGCTGGAGCTCAGCGGCGTTAATTCTGTCGAGCTCAGCCCGATCTGCACCATGTGCAGCCATGAAGAATACTGGTCCCACCGGTATACCGCCGGAGCCCGCGGCGTCCAGGGCGGTGTGATCGTGCTGAACGGCAGGGAGGAAGCGTCTTGAAGCGGATCGTCTTTCTGTTCCTCTGCCTTTCACTGCTCTGCGCCTGCGGCCTGAATACCCCGGCCGTGACGGGAAAACCCTCGCCAACGCCGGAATACCCGGAGTATCCTTCGGCTCCGGCCCCCCGGGAGACGGCCGCTCAGGAGGAATGGCCGGATGATGGCCGCTTTACCCTGCGATATGCGGATACTTCCGTCCTGAATCCCTACAGCTGCGGCGTGGAGACGAACCGCCTTTTGTGCTCTCTGCTTTATGAACCTATGATCCGCGTTACAGCGGATTTCCAGCCGGAAAGCGCGCTCTGCACGGATTGGTCCACAGAGGATGGCGGCTCGACCTTCGAAATGACAATGAGGGACGGCGTCCTCTTTTCCGACGGTTCGGAAATGACCTATTGGGATGTCCTTTATTCGCTCAACCGTGCGAAAGAAGAGACTTCCTTTTATTGCGAACGCCTGAAATACGTATCGGATATTTCCTGGACGGGGGAGAAGATCCGCATTACGCTGAATTCGCCGAATCCCGGATTCCCGGTACTCATGGATGTTCCTATTGTCAAGGAGGGCAGCGCTTACAGCAGCCTTCCCGTAGGCTCCGGACCGTATGTATTCCATGAGGATGAAAGCGGTCCCTACCTTAGTCCGAATCCTTACAGCCCCGATGCCGAAGGCCTGCCCTTCGAGCGCATTGAGCTCAAATACTTCTCCGTGGAAGAGCTGGCCTCCGCCTTCGCTTCGGGTGAACTGGATCTGCTTGTATCCGATCCCGGGGTTCTGGGTCAAAGCAGCTTTGAAGGTGCGGTTCGGCGCAGCCTGCCCACCACGATCCTTTACTATCTCGGGATGAATCCCTCCTGCGAGCCCCTGTCCGATCCGGCACGTCGGCGGCTCGTCAATGCAGCAATCAATCGCGCCAGCCTTTCCACTATTCTTGGCGGCGAGGCGACGCTGCTCCCCGTACACCCCCTGTCTGCGGAATACGATGAGAAGGCCGCTAAAGCCTGGCTTCCGGCCGATCTCAGCGAATACTGCATCGAGATCCTCACAGAGGACTATGACGAAGACGGGATCCTTGAGTATTTTCGGGATGGCGAACCGACGGATTTTTCTTTCAAACTCCTGGTTTGCTCAGAAAACGAAGCCGGAACGGCTGCCGCCCGAAGCATCGCGGACGATTTGAAGGGCAGAGGCATCCGTGTCGAGCTTCGCCTGCTGAACGAAACTGGATTTGTTCAGGCGGTCAGGAAACATGATTACGATGTTTTCCTGGGGTCCATGCGGTTGACTGCGGATTTTGATCTGACTTCCTTGTGTCGGGATTATGGGGACGACATGATGCTGAAGCTGGCCCAGGATCTGCGGGCCTCCCGGGGGGATGAACGCGAGCTCGTCGCCTCTGAGCTCAGTTCTTATTCCGCGGAAGTTTGCCGGATCATCCCGCTGGTTTTCCAGCGCCGGGTCATTTATTCCCGCCAGGGATCCGTACGGGATATGTCTCCGACCTGGACGGATCCCTTCTCCGGGATCGCCCAGTGGGCAACATCGGAGCACTGAAAGGAGAATAGCATGACAGACAGAGAATTGCTGAACATGGCCTTTGAAGCCGCTGAGAATGCCTATGCGCCTTATTCTGGGCTTCGCGTCGGCGCAGCACTGGAATGCACCGACGGAAGCGTGTTCCTGGGATGCAATGTTGAGAATGCGTCCTTCAGCGATACCATCTGCGCGGAGCGCACCGCTGTCGTGAAGGCGGTAAGTGAAGGGCGCAGAAGTTTCCGCCGTATCGCTGTCGCCGCCTTTTCAGAGGAATACTGTATGCCCTGCGGCAGCAGCCTGCAGGTATTGCGCGAATTTTCGGAAGATATGGAAGTCCTGGCCGCGAAGAAGGATGGCCATTATGTGAGCTATCGGCTCAATGTGCTCCTGCCCAGGGTCTCCATTAAAGAAGAAATGGACGGCATGCTCCGGCGATCAGAGTAAGCTCTCGATCAATCGCCGCAGGATCGCTGCGTGGGAATCCTCTTCCTCAGCCAAACGAAGGCTGATGGCGGCCAGATCCTGCCGGCATGCGCTGTTCCGGCGAAAGCTCTCGCCCTGCGCGATCTCCGCGTTGTAACGCTCCCGCAGGCATTGCATCAAAGGCTTCTTCTGCTGTTCTTCCTTCCATTCAGGCAAGTCGTCGGCAGCAAGACGGAGATACTGCATCGTCCGCAGTCGCTTCAGCTGACGCTGCTCTTCCCTAAGGATCCTTTTCAGCGTGTCCCGCACATTGGGCGGAAGGGGAGCTTGCATGATCCCTGTATAGGCATGGATCGAATCCATTTTGTCTCGTATCCACCGCTGTAAGACCATTGTTTCATGCTCCGGCTGCTGCGTACCTGTAACGCGGCCCCATACCGATGCAAAATCGTCCATGTATTCCACCCCTTTTCCGATCACGGTTTCGGAATATCCTATTCAGATAAGGATGTGCAGGACACATGCCGAAGTTTTTTGCTCCGGATTGCGACCTCAATGGCGAATATATCACGCTCATCGGAGCAAATGCGGAGCATCTGCGGGTGCTGCGGATCCGGCCCGGGGAAGTGATCGTCGTTTCCGACGGGCAGGGGACGGAGGCGCGCTGTGAGGTCGAATCATCGGATAAAAGCGGGTTCTGCCTCCGCATAACGGAGCGGATGCCCTCCCAGGGCGAAGCTACAGTAAAGGCCGCGATCTATGCCGCTCTGCCCAAGGGAGATAAAACGGAAATGATCGTGCAGAAATGTGTGGAGCTCGGCGCTGACAGCATCTGCTTTTTCCTTTCGTCACGGTGCGTATCCCGCCCGGATGAAAAATCCATTCACGGGAAAATCGAACGTCTCCAAAGAATCGCCGAGGCGGCAGCGATGCAGTCCGGCCGCGGGATCCTTCCAACGGTTCGCTGGCTGCCCAAATACGAAACAATGCTGGCGGAGGCAGCGCAGGCTCAGCTTTCCGCGTTTCTCTGGGAAGGGGAATGCCGTCTTAGCTTCCGCAGCCTGATGAACAGCAGGCATCCCTTCGAAACAGCTGCATTGATCACGGGTCCGGAAGGCGGGTTTTCAACGGAAGAGGCTGAGCAGGCAAAAGACGCAGGCATCCCGGCGGTTACCCTAGGTCCGCGCATCCTTCGCTGTGAGACTGCGCCGCTCTGCGCGTTGACGGCGCTGATGTATGAAACCGGAAATCTGGAATAATTGCGGGAATAATCGTGGTTGATAGTAGAAATAATGCTTGACAAAGCACTGTTCTTTTGCTATGATACTTGAGCGTTCCAAAGACAGCGGGCAGCAGAGATGCGGAAGTCCCGCCGAGGAGAGCTTCTGAACTTATGCTTGGATGCTTACTGCCCTCCTGCCTTTGGCCGGAGGGTTTTTCTTTTGGGCGCGAATACAGCACGGAGGTGAAACAATGCCTAACGCACGGGTACTGAGTGAGAAACAGGCGATCG
>JAEEGL012760597.1_pt1 | contig 22167 bp, 17 predicted proteins | sample 9134231 | NCBI WGS metagenome assembly JAEEGL01 (sample SAMN16246548, study PRJNA631951) | gut metagenome | biome: gut microbiome; feature: rumen; material: fiber-attached | host: Bos | place: Iran: Karaj | collected 2018-10 | reverse complement strand
GAGCCGGAACGTTTCCGTTGTTCGAATAGGTAACGTCGAAGATCTGGAGGTGACCCGTGCCGCTTACACGCTGGCCGGTACCAATCATAAGCATGCCGTCCTGGATACGAGCGTTACCGCCACCGTTGAGGCCGTTTCCGTTGAGGTTGAACATAGCGGAGTCGTTTTCAGAGATAGCCCAGTCAACTTCGCCTGCAGCGTTCACGTGAACGAGCGCGCGCTGGCCAATAGCGTCAGAGCGGTTGCCAATGTACCAGTAGCCGTCGATGTCTTCGTCATAAGCGATGCCGCAGTTTGCTCCTACAGTGTTCACGCTACTTCCTACAACATTCGAAAGAGTATCAACGGTAGTTGCCGGACCATTCCACGATGTTGCTGTTCCGATTGTATAGGTGGCAATTACGTAGTTGGAACCAACACTATGAGGCAAGCCAGCTGTACAGGTGTTAAGCATGATAATTTCGAGGTTCTCACCTTCGCCGCGAACGTCCAAGCCGCAGTTGATACCGGTGATATAGTGTCCATCAGCGTCAAGAACCAAACCGTCAGCGTTGAAAGCACCATTGAAGATAGGTGTCCAGGTCTGGAGATCGGGGGAGATTTCATAAAGCGCAGAGCCCTTGTCATCCTGAGTGGAAGCAAAGATACGACCGTCTTTCGAAATACGGATACGATACGGAGCGTAGGCCGTTTGACCGATGTTCATGGATGCGGAATACGGGTATTCACCATAATAACCACGATCATTGCCGTTGGGAATAGGTTTGAAGGCTGCATCGAACGCATAAAAACCGGGCTTACCCTGTGACCACCATTTATCATTCAGGTCATACAGACATTCGTCGGTGATAATACGACCAAAGTATTCAGAGTACGGGTTGCGGTCAATATCCACGCCCTTCGGGTGGTCAAAGCCATAGAAGAGGGCGGTGGTGTCGGTAGAACCATCCTTAATCTCTTTCAACTGGGTTGCATAGTTGTACGACGTACCGAAAACGCGAATACCAACGGTATAGGAACCTGGAGTTGTAAAGGCTGAGAAATCAACAACAGCGCTGTGGAGACCCGGAGCGTTGTCAGATACAACCTGGGTGCCTACTTCTTCACCGTCGCAATAGATGGCAATGATGGTAGAGTCGGCCGGAGCGTTGAGGCTATATTGAACGGCAATCTTACCATTCTTAGCCTGACCCTGTATACCGTAAGCATAGGGGTTGAGTTGACCAATTTGCTCGTAAGCAAACGCAGAGGCAGCAAACAAAAGTGCCAGTGCAATAGAGGAAACTTTTTTCATGTTTGTTAATTTAGTTGTTAATTAATAATGTTAATTATTATATATATATTATTATATATTACGAAACCTTTCGAAGATGGTGTGTAGTTTTATCGCTTCTCTTCCCCTCAGGTCCCTATCAGGTCCCTATCAGCAACCTATCAGGTCCCTATCAACTCCCTATCGGAGTTCGGGGCAATTTGGAGGCGAAAAAACGGTTCGTTCACCAAATCGGGTGCAAAGTTAACGCTTTTTTTTGATATAAGCAAGCATTTTTATATGTTATACAACATAAAGTGCATTTTTTTGGTGTTTTTTTTGCATTTTTGTTTGGTAGAATGAAAAAAAAGCATTATCTTTGCACACGTTTTCGGAAAGAAGACACCAAAACTAATTAATAACACACAAACGTTTAACTAAACACACACAAACATGAAACAACGCAGAGTTGTAGATTTCTTTCGCGGAATTCTATTCGTGTCGGCTACTTTGGTAGCGTTGACATTAGGCAGCGGTTTCACATTTGCTCAGGACGGTAGCGTAGCCAACGGTATTGTCCGTGACGTGGATGGTGAGCCGATCATTGGCGCGAACGTGGTTGAGAAAGGCACCGCAAACGGTACCATTACCGATTTTGACGGTAAGTTCTCACTCACAGTGACTCGTAATGCGACCCTGGTGATTTCGTACGTAGGTATGAAAGACAAAGAGGTTCGCGCTGCGAAGAACATGATCGTTAACCTTCAGGAGAACTCTGAGGTGCTTGACGAACTGGTAGTCGTAGGTTACGGCACGCAGAAGAAGGCCAATTTGACAGGCGCTGTGAGCTCAGTGGATGTCACGAAGACATTGGAGAGCCAGAGTCAGTCGAACGTAGGCCGCGCACTGCAAGGTGCTGTTCCGGGCTTGACGATCACCAATTCGACGGGTAACATCAATGACGACCCGAACATCGTCATTCGTGGCGTCGGTACGCTGTCGAACAGCGGTAGCACGCCTCCGTTGTACGTAGTGGATGGTGTTCCTGTGGACAACATCTCCTACCTGAACGGAAATGACATCGAGAGCATCTCCGTATTGAAGGACGCATCGTCGGCTTCGATTTACGGTACGCGCGCTGCCTTTGGTGTGATTTTGATCACGACCAAGACTGCCAAGGACGCTGACAAGTGCAAGGTGACTTATTCAGGCTATTTCGGCTGGAGCCAGGCAACAGAGCTGCCTAACTATCCGACCGTTATGCAGCAGGTGGAAGGCCTCAAGGAGGTGAACTACCGCATGGGCCTGCCAGTGGAGTTGTTCGGTGCTTATCTGGACACGGATCACTTCAAAGAGGGCGCTGAGAAGAGTTACGCCTATTATGGCGGCAAGAAGGCCGGTTATCAGCCGATGAAGTATGGTATCGACTACGATGAGTTCGGTTACTATACCGACTGGGACGTAGTAGGCATCATGTTCAACAAGGCGGCTCCGTCGATGCAGCACAACCTGTCTGTTCAGGGTAACTCCGGTAAGACCCAGTACTACATGTCGATGGGTTATGACCAGGAGCAGTCTCTGATGAACTTCCACCCCAACAAACTGCGCAAGTACAACGCCACCGTTAACCTGTCCACTCAGGCTACGGATTGGTTGACCGTTGGTGCCCGTTTCAACTACAGCCAGAAGAACTACACCACACCTTCGACCCGTGGTTGCGGTTCGTATCAGTACCTGTGGCGCTGGGGTTCGTTCTTTGGTCCTTACGGCTACTGGGAGGACGAAGACGGCAAACGTACGGATGCGTACACCTATCTGGGCGCCTTGAACACCGCCGGAGACATCACTACTAAGAACGCGTATATGCGTGCAGGTGCGTTCGCGAAGATTGACTTCATCAACAAGAAGGACCACAAGTTCAACTTGAACGCAGACTACACCTATGTAAGCAAAGTGGTTGACTACAAGAGCGTTTATCTGCCCTCTACCACGTATTACACCTGGGGTATGCTGGGTGAGGATCCGACTCCTCAGACCCGCTTCACGGGCTATAACACTTTTGCTACGCAGAGCTACACCACTATGGCTAAGCATGTGGCTAACGCTTATCTGAACTACAACGGCACCTTTGCCGAGGATCACCACCTGAATGTAATGGCCGGTGCCAACCTGGACAAGGACGAGACCAAGTATCTCTCGCTGACCCGTTACAACCTGCAGGACCTGAACATGCCTGAGTTGATTCTGACCAACGATACCACTGACACTGACTACAGTCAGAGCCACAGCCACAACGGTTCCGTAGGTTTCTTCGGCCGTATCAACTATGACTACAAGGGCATCTACCTGATTGAATTGAACGGCCGCTTCGACGGTTCGAGCAAGTTCCCCGCAGGCAACCAGTGGGCATTCTTCCCCTCGGCTTCTATCGGTTATCGTATCTCCGAAGAGGCTTACTTTGGCAAAGCTAAGGATTATGTGAGCAACTTGAAGGTACGTGCTTCTTACGGTTCCGTAGGTAACCAGGAGGTAGGTTCGAATATGTTCCTCGAGACGATGGCTAAATATCCTGCCGGTGTGAGCTGGTTCAACGCAGCCGGAACCGGTCTGCTCGACTACTTCGGTCAGCCGAAGATGGTCAGCTCTGCTCTGACTTGGGAGACCATCAACACCACGAACGTGGGTATCGATCTGGGCTTCCTGAACAACGCTTTGAACGTAACCTTCGACTGGTTCCAGCGTGACACGAAGAACATGTTGGCTCCGGGTAAGGCACTGCCCGACGTAATCGGTATCAATGCAGCCTATGAGAACGCCGGTTCGCTCCGCACTCGTGGTTGGGAATTGACCATCGACTGGCATCAGCAGTTCGGCAAATGGAACGTTTACGCTACTGCCAACCTGGCTGACTACAAGTCGGTTGTTACCAAGTGGGACAGCAACAACCTGATCAACGAGTACTATGCAGGCAAGGAATATGGTGAGATTTGGGGCTTCCAGACAGACCGTTACTTCACCAATGAAGACTTCAACGGCAAGGACGACGCCGGTGCTTGGATTTACAAGAACGGTGTGGCCAGCCAGGTAGGTTTGGAGGCTGACGGCTTCGTTTATGGCCCGGGCGACATCAAGTTTGTGGACCAGAACAACGACGGCGTGATTGACGCAGGTGACGGTACTCCCGAGAACCACGGTGACCTTATCAAGATTGGTAACTGGACTCCGCGTTATCAGTACTCGCTGCGTGCCGGTTTCGACTATGAGACCCCGGGCGGAAACATCGACTTCGACGTATTCTTCCAGGGTGTAGGCAAGCGTGAGATGTGGACCACCTCGGCATTCGTTATGCCGTTCATGCGTGGTGCCGATGCGCTCTACTCCAACATGGTTGACCAGTACATCACCAAGGAGATGATAGACAACAACCAGATTGACCAAAGCAAGCGCTTCCCATATCCTTGGGGCACGAACAACGGCCAGGGCAACATCTCCAGCTCGATTATCGACAACGGTAGCCACAACTTCTATCCGCAGACCAAGTATATCGTGAACATGGCTTACCTGCGTCTGAAGAACATCACCCTCGGTTACACCCTGCCTCGTCAGTTGACCCGCAAGGCTACCATCGAGAAGGTTCGTATCTACGGTTCTATCCTGAATCCGTTTGACATTATCAACCACAATCAAGGCACCGGCATCGACCCCGAGGTTTCCACGGGTACGGGTACGGGCGCAGGTTACAGCGGCTCGACTGCTAACGCATCCTGGGGACGCGCCGAACCGATCTACCGCACCTATAGCGTTGGTCTGCAGGTTGAATTCTAATATGGCAGGTTGGACAAATGATTTTAACTTTTTAAAATGACTACAGTTATGAAAAAGATAGCGATTTTAACCATGTCGGTGATGTTGGCATTCACGAGTTGCGACATACTCAACAATGACCCCGATGACAGCTTCACCAAATCGAACTATTTCACCAGTGTAGAAAATGTCGAGCTGTTCGCCAACTATTTCTATTCTGCCTTCTCGGGCTACAGCGGTGATTTCTATTTCAATATTCTCAACGACGACCAGGCCAAGACCGGTGTTGAGCAGTGGACCTTCATGCAGCAGCCTGCAACGGCCAGCGCTTGGAACAGCCCCTACAGCAACATTCGTCGTTGCAACCTCCTTGTTGAGGCTATTCCGGGCATCGAGTCGATGACCAGCGCTCAGAAAAAGCACTGGATGGGCGTAGCTCGTCTGATGCGTGCATGGTATCACTACAAGGTCGTTCGCGGCTTTGGTGACTGCTACTGGGTGAACCACGTGCTCGATCCGAAGGCCGACGCCGATATCCTCTATGGTCCGCGTACCGATCGCGACATCGTGATGGACTCCATCCTCGCTGACCTCAACTACGCTGTGGAGAACATGACCCTCAACAGCACCTCCAGAACGCAGCTCAACGTGAACGTGGCTAACGCCATGAAAGCTGAGATCTGCTTGTACGAAGGTACGTTCTGCCGCTACCGTGTAGAGGCTGACGGCCAGAAGGCTCCGAACGAGGACCGCGCCAAGCAATATCTGCGCGAGTGCTGCAACGCATGTGAGGCCATCATGGGTAGCACCAACGCTTACTCGCTGACGCCGAAGTACACCAATGTCTATACTTCGCTCAATCTGGAAGGTAACCCCGAGATGATTCTCTACAAGCACTACAACTATCCGACCCTGGGCCATTCGGTTATCGACTACACCTGCGGTTCTACCATCGTGAACGGTATGACCAAGGACGCCTTCAACGCATATCTGTCTGACGATGGTGACTTGATGGCCTATGGAGACGACCACGGTACGCTGGTTAACGGCAAGCCCAATGTAGGCGCCCAGATTGCCAAGCGTGACCCGCGTCTGGCCGTTCATGTGGACGCTGCGCTGCAGTTCCCCGGAAACGGTGTGGCTCGTTATGCTGACGACCCGACCACCGAGGCAGGCAAGAACGCATCTGAATCGACCTCTTCCACCGGTTACGGTGTGCTGAAGTTCGATACCAAGGCACTGGACCGCGTTCGCCGTCAGTCTATCGGCCAGGGCGATACCGACGCTCCTATCTTCTGGCTCGCCGTTATCTACCTCAACTATGCTGAGGCCAAGGCTGAGCTGGGTGAGTTCGACGGTACCGTTCAGGCTCTGACCCTCGACAAACTGCGCGCTCGTGCAGGCAACATCTGGGGCTTCTCCGTAGTTAGCGACCCGCGCAAGAACATGAACGTAAGTGACCTCATCTACGAGATCCGTCGTGAACGTCGTATTGAGTTGATGTACGATATCAACGACCGTTACTATGCTCTCCAGCGCTGGCATTGCCTCTACCTCCTTGACACCCAGAAATATCCTGACCAGAAGAAGGGTGCATGGATTGGTACGTCTGCCGATGCGGACAAACTGTTCGACGTAGATGCTGCTATCGCTGCAGGCGCCAGCCATCCTGACATCGACGCAGAAGGTTACATCGACTGCTCCAGCGGCAATAACCGTATTTACAACAACAAGTACTACCTCTTCCCGATTCCGTCTGACCAGCAGACCCTCAATCCGGAGATTGGCCAGAACTACGGTTGGTAAGCATAGCGAATTGACAGAGGGTTAACTCCCTCCAACATAAGAAAAGAGCATCCTTCGGGGTGCTCTTTTTGGTGTCCTCTGATGCTATCTCGTAGCAACCTCTATTATGATATTATTATGTTATTATTATGATATTATTATGTTATTATTAGGATATAAGCGAACGGGCTGCGTTCATTTTGCCTTGTCCGGCTTAACCGTTGTGCCGATGATGGCGGGCACGATAGTGTTCAGAATCCATAGTACGATAGCCGCAATAGCCACGCCTGCCGTGTTCTCCGTAAACGCTCCGAAGATTAGCACACCTACGCTGCCGCGAACCGCAGCATCAGCCACGGGAACGGTTGGCACTACCGTCACAAACAGATAGTGAATTGGAATGATAGTCAGGTACTGCATCGGCGTCAGGTTTACGCCGCAGAACACCAGCACCAGCAGCAGTTGCGTGCAATAGGTCACGTAGCGCAGGAACGAGATGCCCACAATCACGGGAAACTCCCAAGGCGAGAAATCTCTCATTACCTCTACCATCGTGTGCCATGTGCCCTTATGCTCCCGTTTGCTCATCCAGCGCGCCATATACGGCATCAGCAGCACTACGGCTACGAACAGTACCAGCAGCAGACACGAGATGACCAGCACCTTGTCCTTGTTCGCGCCGCCTACCTCCAGACCCGAGAAAAGCAGCGACAACAGGCCGCCGGACATGTTCACTGTGGACAAACCCATCGTGCCTACAAATCCCAGCGCTATGGCGGGGAGCCACTTGTCCTTGTCCGCTATGCGTGTTACGCGCGTGGGATAGTCGCCTAACCGTTCCGGCGTCAGCATCGCGCCCAGAAAACCGTAGTACACTTGCCTTTGCGCTTCCAGCATGGACATGGGCTCCAGTTTGCGGAGCAGGTAACGCCATTTGTACGCCTCCAGAAAGAAATTCAGAGGAATCAGCATAGCCGCCACTGCCAGCGCGCCATATTGCTGCCAGCCTGCGGAACGGAAATGCTCCAGCAACTCATCGTAGCCGTCGAAAGTGACGAACGTATAGATCAAATAGCCATACGCCGCCACCACCAGCAGCACGTTGAATATTGTTTTGCCGGTAAGTTTTTTCATCGGTATCACAGTACAGCCATTCGGTACGCTTTAGGCGTCAAACCCGTATGACTCTTGAAGAAACGGTTGAAAAAGGCCACGTTCTCAAACCCAAGTGAGATGGCTATCTCCTTGATTTGCAGCGTCGTCAGCCTTAGTTGCGCTTTGGCGTCCGTGAGGATGGCATCGGTAATCAGGTCGCCTGCCGTCTTGTCCGAAGCCTGCTTGATAGTGGAACTCAGGTGCGGCAGCGTCAGGTGCATCGCTTCAGCGTACTGCGACACATGGTGCCACTCGTGGTAGTGCTTCATTACCAATTGATTATACTCCTGATAGATCTCGTTCTTGCGGTCCATGGGACGGGTATCAGTATGCAATAATTCGCGGGTCAACTCGGCAAACGATGTCTGCAGCAGATTGAAGATATGCAGCATCTTGTTCGGCCCGAGCTGCGAGGGTTGGCAGTTGCTGGCTTCTACCAGCGTGTCCACCACGTGCTTGGCCACCGAAGCAATATCGTCCGGCAGATGCAGGATAGGGTTGGTCATCTGCATCGACGTGAGCGACATATGCGTCGAGAACGTGTTCTTCTCCAGGAAAGACGACGAGAACAGCACGTAGTACACCAGCGCATCCTCCGAGAACTCATGAATCAGCAGGAAAGAACCGGGTTCCAACAGCAACAGATCGTTCTGGTGGAACTCGTAGTCGGTGATATTGATAGTGGCTTTGGCCTCACCGCGAACCATTAGCGCATATACACCACACTTTATTTTACACGGGAAACGCCCGTACTCGTTCATTACTTTACCGCTGGCGTCGCCGATCAGGTAGTCCTTCGGACAGTCCAGCAAGGGTATATTGTTGGCTTCTGACATATTCGTATATTCTTAAAGCGGTACAAAGGTACTGCTTTTTTATGAAATACGCAAAAAAAATACACTTTTTGGGTGTATTTTGTGCAATTTTTTATGATTTTGGTTAAAAAACGTGCAATTATAGTCCTAAATTGAGGCGAAAACGGATAGCCCAACGCGGAGTTACACCGTCACCCACATTCGTCAGCCTCCATACGCTCATCACGTCCGCAATGCGCAGGATATTACCAATACCCACACCCACTTCCACGTACGGAATGGTGAGCGTCTGCGTGGGGGCGCCTTCCAACGTGCTGTTCAGACGTTTCTGCTTGCCCGACAGCCCGCCATACGCCACTTTCATCTCCACCAGTTCCCTCAGCCGGGCATAACGTACACCCGGTATGCGGTTGAATAGTATGCCTTGGCCGTTCCAGTCCGCATGCAATATCAGGTACTTGTCCGCCATAAATTGGGCGTTGTTCATCAGCGTGAAACGTGTCGGCGCGTACGAATAACTCTGATTGCCGTCCATGATGGCCAGCAGCGGATAAGGCACTGCTCCCAAAACTATGCCCGCCCCGAACGTGTACGACAACGTACCGCCCATGCCTAACTGTGCATCGTGCCGTACCAGCAGGTTCAGGTTGCCATACACATGGTAGTGATCCTCCCCGTCCATTTGGTACGAACCCATTTCTGCGCCCAGGAACAGGGTGGGATATTTGGAATAGATATGTTTGCGCGTCATGTACAAGTCCGCCACTTGTTCCTGCCAGCCCAGACGTACCACGCCCGAGAAGGAACTGTAGCGGAACGACGGCATGTCGTAGTAATGGTACCGGCATGCGTCACCATAGCCCATACGGCCTATCTGTACGGACAGCGTCGTCTCTACGCCCGGCATGGCTCCGCGGCTGCTGCACCAGTCATTTTCAGCCCAAAGGCGGAACTCGCGTTTGCGCACAGCAGTAGTTGTGGCGTGGCTGTTCTTGTAGAAAATGTCCTGCAGAACGTACGTGGTGAACGACATGTTGCCGTAGCCCCAGTTGTTCTCGCACATCAGTTCGTCGAAAGGCGACACCTCGCTATAGACGTAGTGGTCCCACCAATAGGCGCCTAACATATGTCTGCGCTCTACGGGAAGAAGCACCTGCGCCTGCGCTTTGTATTTGACGCCGCGGTCTCGCAAACCGTAGCCTACGTAACCTTCCAGCGACACGTGCGGGAACAGCTTCTCGTTGGTGCGGAAAGGCAGACCCATATGCAGTTTCTCGTAGCGGTTGATTTGCAGCACCTCTATCAGTTTGCCTATGTCCACCGGCGTGCCGGTCTTGGCATAACCCGTGTGGTAGATCCACGCAAACCAACTCAGAAACCGAATCAACCCGGGTGTGCTGTCGGGGAGACTCGTCTCTGCAGGATTACTAGTCGTACTAGTCTCTCTAGTCTTACTCGTCTCGCTAGTCATACTAGTCTCACTAGTCATACTAGACTTACTAGTCTCATTACTATAGTGTTGCTTGGCCAGCAAAGCGGGGAAAGTGTGGCTGCTGTCGGTCCGCACGGCTATATCCATGACGGCCGCAATCTGTTCGTTGGTGAGTGTTTGTTCTTCGTATCGGCTGTTGTAGTGGAGCGAGGTCAGGAAATTGATGTTCGCGTCCTTGGGTACAGATGCCGTGACCTCAGTCAGGGCGTATGTGGCCGAGTCGATGGTCATCGAACCCGTGAAAAGCGGGTCGAACGAGTTCTTCGGCCGGAAGTCTATGATGTAGCGTTTCGGTGTTTCCAGCGAGTCAACCAGGAAATACCGGTAGTAGGCCGGAGCCGAAGCCGCCGTGGGCGACAGTAGCGACAGCCCGCCAAAGGGCAGGGTAGGGTTGTAGAAATCCAGGTGATCAGGCATGGGAACACTCAAAAACGTGTACATATTTTGCGGTAGAGGCAGGATGTAGGTTGAATCCTCCTGCCTGATCATTCCGCTCTCCAGGGATTTCCAAAGCCGCCGTTTCAGTGTTTTGCTCGTGATGTGCGAGAGAAAATACCGCAGGTCGGTCTCGCCATCCATTGACGCATCCGAGGGCATGTTGTCCCGCCGGTGTGCGCGAACCGAGTCCATCAGCGGCAAGGCAGGATTGGCACCGGGCAGCACTACCACTTCCTCCAGATTGTTGCGTTTCTCCTCCAGCACCACTTGCATCCCCACGTCTTTGCCCGGCTCGACGGTAAGACGCTGCGTCTTGTAGCCGATGCACGAAAAAGTCAGTTGAGCCGTTCGCATCAACTCTACATGCAGGTAAAACGAGCCGCGTTCGTCGGTGGTAGTGCCCACTTGTGTGCCCTTGAAGAACACGGACACGTTGGCCAACGGCTCGCCCGTAGAGGCCGATAGTACCTCGCCGATGATACGAGTCTCCAATGCAAAAGCGCTGCTTCCCGCAAGTAGCAGCCAGCACAGCAGTATTTCTCGGAACCGGCTCATTGTTTTTGGTTGGCAGGGTGATATTTGAGAACGGCGGCACGCAGGTCTTGTACGCTCACGTGGGTGTAAATCTCGGTAGTGGTAATATCTTCGTGTCCCAGCAATTGCTGGATAATCCTGAGGTCTGCGCCATTCTGGAGCAGGTGTGTGGCAAACGAGTGTCGCAGCGTGTGAGGCGAGATAGTCTTTTGTATGCCGGCTTTCTGGCACAACCGGCGAAGGATGGTGAAGATCATCGCTCGCGTCAGTTGGTGCCCGCGACGGTTCAGGAAAGCATAGTCCTCCTGCCCGGGTTGAATAGTCAGATGACAACGGTCCTCCATCCACAAGCCAAACTGTTCCTTCGCTTCCGGCGAGATGGGCACCAGTCGCTGTTTGCTGCCCTTACCCTCGATGAGCATGTAATCGTCATTCAAGTACATGTTTGATAGCTTGAGACCAACCAACTCGCTTACACGGAGTCCGGAGCCGTACAGCATCTCGATGATAGCGCGGTTGCGCTGTCCCTCCGGCTGGCTTAGGTCGATGGCATGAATCATTGCGTCGATCTCTTCCACGCTCAGCACCACCGGGATGCGCCTGTCCATTTTGGGCATCTGCAGCAACTCGGAGGGGTCGGCGTCGATGTAATGGTTGTAGAGAAGGAACTTGTAAAACGAATGTACGCCTGAGAGGATGCGTGCCTGCGTGCGGGTGTTCGTCCCAGCTTCGCCGAACGTGTCATAGACGAACGCCTGCAGGTCATCGAAACTCATGGTCACAGGGTCCAAACCGTGCGCCTCGCAGTAGTTACGAAGTTTCTGAAGATCCTGCTCGTAGGCCGCGACGCTGTTGTCGGAGAGCGATTTCTCGAGCTTCAGGTAGGTGTGATATGCGCGGAGAATGGCGTCTTTCACAACTTGCGTTTGTAGGTGAGCGGAGCATGGAAAACGGCTTTGTACAGCCGGCCTTCTGTGGTCACCAACTCGAAAATGATGTGCGTGGTGTCTCCCGCCTGTTCCATGACAAACGTGCCGTTCTTGAAGAGCGTGATACTGCTGACTTTGCTGTCGCGGATGTCCAGCAGGTAGGCACCATTGATGTTTCCCTCGAAATCCTGCCCCGGCAGAAACGTGTCAGCTCGGCCGGTCGAGTCGGCCTTGTAGGTTACGCCGTACTGCAACTTGGTATCCTCGGGAAGCGTGAATACGTCCGAGAAGCAGAGGTTCATGCCGGAACCTACTATCTTCTCCTGATCATTCAGCGTCAAACCGGAGGTATAGACGTCCAGCATATACACATTGTTCTCGATGCCCTGTTCCTGGTAGTAGGCGCCATAACGGGTCACTTGGCCGAACGTAAACACATCGTCCTTGGGAACGGGAACAGGTTTGGGCTTGCAGGCTGCCCAAAGAAATAGCAGCGCAATCAGTATGTAACGGGTTGGTTTCATTCCTTTTTCACTATTTGGCGGGTGGGTATATAGGCGCTCAGATAACCGATAGCCAGCACAATCAGGGCCACTATCAGCACGTCCGGCGCTTGCACTTCTACGGGATAGGCCGACAGTACGTAGTCGCTGCCGTTGCCCAGTTTCAGCAGGCCGAAATGCTCCTGCAGCAAGCAGATAACCAGTCCGAGAACCAGTCCCACCGCAGCGCCGAGAGCCGAGATTAGCCAGCCTTCGTACAAGAAGATGCGGCGTATCATTTGGGGCGTTGCACCCAGGTTGCTCAGCGTGCGACTGTCCTCCTGTTTGTCTATCATCAGCATCGAGAGCGAGCCAATGATGTTAAAGGTGGCGATGAGCAGGATGAATGCCAGCAGAAGCAGAGTGAGTACTTTCTCTATCTTAGAGATGCGGAAGAAGTCCGCCTGTTGTTCGTAGCGGTCCAGTACCGTGAAGCCCGGACCAAGTGTCTCGCGAATCTGTTTCTTCACTTTCTGCGTGTTTGCGCCTTCAGTGAGCGCCAGTTCCACGGCCGTGGCCTCGTCCTCGGAGTAGTCGAACAGGTTGCGGGCAAAGTCGAGTGAGACCAGCATGACGTGGTCGTCATACTGTAGCTGGTCCACGGCAAACGTGCCCGCGATGAATGTGGAGGCTTTGTTCAGGGACAAGTCGGGCCGCATGAGGTTGATGCGTCCTTTGCGTTTGGGCGCATACACTTTCATTCCGCCCACGAAATGCGGGTTGATGCCTATTCGGGCTGCCAGACCGCGGCCCAGCACGCAGCGCTCGAAAGCACCGTCGTACACCGAATAGAATCCATCGTGGATAATGCTGTCAATATGCGTCAAGGTTTGGAATTGGTCACTCACGCCCTTCAGTTCTGCCGCCACCTGGTGTTCCTGATACTGCACCAAGGCCGTTTCTTCGATGGTAGGCGAGAACAGCCTGACGGCCGGCATCTCCTTGACGGCCTGCATGGAGGGGGAGTCCAGACGAAACGACTTACCTTCGCGGGCTTCGATGCGCAACTCGGGGTCGAAATTGGAGAACATCAGCTCCACTACGCCAGTGAAGCCGTTCATCACCGAGAGGACGCAGATAAGCGCAGCCGTAGCTACCATCACTCCGGCGGCACTAACGCCCGAAACGATGTTGATGGCATTGTGGCTCTTCTTTGAGAAGAGATACCGCCAGGCTATTTTGCGTTCAAAAGTCAAGAGTCAAGAGTCGAGGGTCAAGAGTCAAGAGTCGAGAGTCGGGATTACTTGCCAAGGAGTTGGTCGATAGCGTCCAGTCGGTCCAGCGTGGAGTCGATGTGGAAGTTCAGTTCGGGGATGATGCGCAGCTGGTTGTGCTCCAGATTGCCCAACTCGCCCCGAATAGTCCGGGTGTCCTCCTCTACCTTGTTCAGGATCTCTTCCGCCCGTTGCGAGGGGAAGATGCTCAGGTAGATGTGCGCGATGCTCAGGTCCGGCGAGATACGTACTTCGCTCACGGAGATAAGCAGGTTGTTGCCTATCTTCTTGGCGTAGCGGATAAAGATGTCGCCGAGGTCTTTCTGCATCAGACGCGCGATTTTCTGTTGTCTTGTAGCTTGCATAATCGTTCTATTTGGATGCGCTCGCGCCCGTATGCGTACGCGACACGATAGCAAAATAAGGGAAAGGAGACGAAGCTCTTTTCCCTATGATGAAATATTTTCCAGTCAAGTCAGCCTTTCAGGCCGTCTTGCGCTTAGAATGAATATTTGTGACGACCTTCGTCAGATACCGTCAGTTTCTTGCGGCCTTTAGCGCGGCGAGCAGCCAATACGCGGCGACCGTTAGCGGTCATCATTCTTTCACGGAAACCGTGCTTGTTACGTCTTTTACGTTGCGATGGTTGAAATGTTCTTTTCATCTTTTTTCTTCTTTTGGCCCTTCTCGGGCGGTGTTATTATCTCGTAATACTTATTAATTCTTTGGTTCCGAGATGTCTCGGTTCGCTTCTTTCCACGAAAAAGCCTGCAAAATTACTGCTTTTTTTTGACATGACCAAATTTTTACGCTAAAAAATGACCTTTTATTGCACTTTTTGTCCCGAAAGGGTGAATATTTGGTCTTTTTTCTGCAAAAAGAGGGTCCCTTTGTCGTACCGAACCTGCAATTCTGCATCTTCGTCAATCATGGGCAGTGCGGTTTTCGGTTCGGGAACGGGACGAGCCTCGGGGATAGGATTGGAGAGTTCGCCGTCGCCTCCGTTGAGGAAGAACTCGAGGTTGGTGTAGCCTGCATTGAGAGCAGAAAGTGTGCAGAGGTTGCGGTCTGCGGGGTCTCGGGGATTGAGGTTGTGGGCTGTTTCCCACGCATCGGGCATACCGTCGAGGTCGGTGTCAAGAGGGATGGTGTCACCTTCTATCATCCCCAGAAAGGGGTAGGAGGTGATTGTGTCCGCACCCACAAGAAACGTGTCCACGCGGCTGAAGGAGAGGTTGTCCTGCGAGTCGATGATGCCCAGTTTGGTTGTGTCTGTAGGACCTACAAAAACGGGGTCGATGACGCCGGCAGCTTCGTTCAGCAGGCGGGCATCCTCTTCGTCCAGACGCGGCAACTGTGCTCCTGCGCCCTGGCAAACGGAGATAAAGGCATCGTCGGCGCTCTCCAGATTGAGTTCGGAAGAGGCGTATTGCTCTTCGAGAACGTACAACCCATAGTTCTTCTCGTTGCCGTACAAGCCGTCCAGCGAGAAAGCGCCGGAACTCATACCTTTCTTGAAACCCCAGAAGTTGCTGTCGTTGACCTGCTGGAGGCGTTCGTCCGTCCAGAGGTTGTTGGAGGTGTAGTTGTATTTGTTGCCGGTCTCAAACTTGTTTCCGCTCAGATGCCAACGTCCGTAGTCTTTCTGTTTGTTGCCTTGGACGAAATAGCGCGAACTGAGTTTGGCTGCCAGTGTGGCCGGTCCTGCCCGGAAGTAGTTGTTAACCATGTAGATATGGTCGTATCCCACGGCTTTGCCGAACTGGTCCTTGTTGATAGAGGTGTCATTCTCGCCGCCGTAGAGCGAGTTGGGTTTGCCCCAGTTGTAGATGACGTTGTTGGCGAACTCGCTGTCCACAAACGCGTCGTGGTCGTGGTGCCCCTGATCAATCTTGGCATCGCTGCGAACACCGTTGAAACGCGGTGTGCGGTTGAGGCAATTGGTGATGAGACAATGGTGCATGGTGCTGTGCTCGCCTCCCCATTGCGTCGCGTACGCGCGACTACCTTTTTTATTCTTGCTGTTGTAGAGTCCTTCGCCGATGATGGACCATTGGATTGTTGTGGAGTCGGTGTCATAGGCGGTGACGCATTCTTCCATGGACCATGTGAAGGAACAGTGGTCGATGATGACATTGCGGGTGTTCTCCATATCAAGTGCCGGGCAACTTTTGGTCATCATGTCGCCTGTACGGAAACGGATATGACGGATGATGACGTTGGGCTTGCAGACGTAGAGGTTGTAGCCCGCCAAGCAGATTCCTCCGCCCGGGGCGCTTTGGCCCGCGATGGTGACGTTGGGGTGCTGGAGTTTGAGTACACTGGTGAGGTAGATCGTTCCGCAGACCTTGAAGAGGATGGTTCGCGGGGTGTCATCGCCGTCGCGGAGCGCCCAGCGTAAGGTCCCAGGTACGAGATCATTGTCCGAACAGTCGTCCAGACTTGTGACGCAATACACATTGCCTCCGCGCCCGCCGGTGACGAACTTGCCATACCCCTCCGCACCCGGAAAGGCGGTCAACAACTGCGCCGAAGCCGCCATGCAGTTCAGCCATACCAATACGCTTGCAAAAATCAGTTTCTTTATCATAGTAGTCATATTAGCCCTATTCGCCCAATTAGCCCAATTAATCAGTAACCGGTAACCCTTAACCCTTAACCATTAACCATTACAGTTGTCCGGACTCGACAAGGAGAATGATGCGTTCTGTTATCTTGTCCTTGTCGTTGCCGTCGTACTCGGCTTTGAGGTCGTTTCCGAACATCTTGGCCATTCCCTGCCAGAAGTTGGCAGCCAGCGAACCTTTGTACAACTCGATTACATCGTAGGAGGTGACACCCGATTCGCGGTCAATGAGCTTCATGAGCATTTGTCCCTGCGAGGCTGTCATATCGCGGAAGCTGCCTTCGTAGCGCTGGAAGAGCAGTTTCTCGTATTGTTTCCAGAACTTGCGTCTCTGTCGGCGGTTCATGCTCTGCATGAGTTCGCTGGTTTTCTCCATCTCCTTAGCCAGAATCTTGGCGTAGGGGAGGGTTTTCTTCACGTCGCGCACCGTGCGCCAGTAGAAACGTTCCTGTTTCTTGTTCTTGAACTTCATCTTCGGGAACACGTACACGTCGCGCAAGAACGCCAGGCCGACAGTATCGCCCGCCGGAGTAACTTCCGCCGGAATCTGTATCGGCTCGGGCCCTTGTCCGAACACTTGCGGCGCAAAAAAGGCCGCGAATAGTATCAAAAATAGTCCCTTTTTCATCTTTTCGGCTGCAAAATTACGTTTTTTTTTTGATTTATGCAAGGTTTTTTGCATAATTCGTGCCAAATGTCAATTTTTTTTCGTAACTTTGCACCCAAATTTGAATTATTTGATGAAAAAATGGCTGTTTTAGACCCAAAACTCGAAGATAGAACCTTGCACCTGATAGGTGAGGAAGCGGATCGGCTTGGCATGGAATGTTATGTCATAGGCGGGTGGGTGCGTGATTTGTTGCTGCACCGCCCTTCGAAGGATATAGACGTAGTGGCTGTGGGCTCGGGTATCAGTTTGGCTGAGGCTGTTCACAAACATCTGAAGGGTTCGCATCTGAGTGTGTTCAAGACGTATGGTACGGCGCAGGTGAAACGCGGTGATATAGAGTTGGAGTTCGTTGGGGCCCGTCGCGAGTCGTACCGGCATGACAGCCGTAATCCTATTGTAGAAGATGGGACGCTGCAGGACGACCAGAACCGCAGGGATTTCACTATCAATGCGTTGGCTATCTGTCTGAACGCGGACAGGTACGGTGAACTGTTGGACCCTTTTGAAGGCATACATGACCTGAATGCGGGCATTATCCGCACGCCGCTGGACCCTGAAATCACTTTCGATGATGATCCGTTGCGCATGATGCGGGCCATACGTTTTGCATGCCAACTGGGTTTTTCGCTAAATGTGACCACGTTTGAGGCTATTCAGCGCTATGCCGAGCGGATTCGTATCATCACCAAAGAGCGTATAGCGGACGAGCTGAACAAGATCATGCTCTCGCCCAAACCTTCTGTGGGTTGGAAACTGCTGGACAAATCGGGCTTGCTGCAGATTATTTTCCCCGAACTGTCAGCGCTGAAGGGCGTGGACAGGCGGGTGGTCAGCGACAAACAACCTTCGGGTGGATATGGGCATAAGGATGTGTTCCTGCATACGTTGCAGGTGCTGGACAATGTGGCTGAGGCCTCTGACTCGCTTTGGCTGCGCTGGGCCGCGTTGTTGCATGACATTGGTAAACCCAAGTCCAAGCAATGGGAAGATGGAGTGGGCTGGACCTTCAAAAATCATAACTATATCGGTGCCAAGATGGTGCCGCGGATTTTTGCCCGCATGAAACTGCCGCAGAACGAGAAGATGGAGTATGTCCGCAAGTTGGTGGACCTGCATATGCGGCCTATCGCGCTTATTGAGGATACTGTGACTGATTCGGCCGTCAGGAGACTATTGTTTGAGGCTGGAGATGATATAGATGATCTGATGTTGCTTTGCAAGGCGGATATTACGTCCAAGAACGAGGAGAAAGTGCGTCGCTTCAAGGCCAACTACGAACTGGTTCGGCAGAAGATGGTGGAACTGGAGGAGCGTGACCGCATCCGTAATTTCCAGCCGCCCGTTCGAGGCGAGGAGATCATGGAGACACTCGGACTGCAACCTTGCCGCGAAGTGGGTCTGCTGAAGGAGGCTATCAAAGACGCGATTCTCGATGGTGTTATTCCGAATGAATACGAGCCAGCGCGCGAGTATATGCTCCAAAAAGCCAAAGAAATGGGGCTGTATTCCGCGAAAGAATAGAGGAACCTCCCCGGCCCTTCCTGAAGGATAGAGTACGGAGGGGGGCTCATCAGCCCCCATGAGTGGGGCCGGAAGGTCGAGTTTTCCTGCGAAGAGAGTTGCTAGACGGTATGCTCAGCTCCCGAGAAGCCAAAACTCGGGAGCTGATTACGTATTATACGTAGTATAATACGGTTTTTGTGTGTTTTTGGAGCGGGAAAGTGGTATTAATTACTCCAATTGTTCTATAGCTTTAATGTTTTTAAAATCTCTCCAAACATAAGCTTCCCGATAACTATTTATACTTTGTTGCGGTACGTATAATGGGATAGACGGTCCGTATAATGGGATAGAATAGTCTTCATCAATCTCATCAAACGCACTTTGCTCACAAGAGGGCGGAGTCGTCGCTTTACATGTGATACTGGTCAAACCGCTGCAACGGTAGAAAGCCCTATAACCAATGGATGTAACGGAGTTGGGAATAGTAAGTGATGTCAACCCCGTGCATTCCAAGAAGGCTGCCTCGCCAATGGAGGTGATGGAGTTGGGAATGGTAAATGATGTCAAACTGCGGCAGACAGTAAAGGTGTACTTATCAATGGATGTGACGGAGTTAGGAATCGTAACAGAGGTTAAAGCGTGGCATTGGTAGAAGGCCCAACCACCAATGGAGGTGACGGAGTTGGGAATAGTAACTGACGTCAAACTTTGGCAATTGTAGAAGGCTCCCTCGCCAATGGAAGTAACGGAGTTGGGGATAGTAAATGATGTCAAACCCGTACATTCACCGAAGGCTCCCACGCCAATGGAAGTGACGGAGTTGGGGATAGTAAATGATTTCAAACTGCGGCACTCAGTAAAGGTGTACTTATTGATGGAGGTGACGGAGTTGGGAATAGAAACTGACGTCAAACTTTGGCAATTGTAGAAGGCTCCCTTACCAATGAATGTGACGGAGTTGGGAATGGTAATTGAGGCCAAATAGACGCAAGAAGAGAAGGCATCCTCGCCAATGGATGTGACGGAGTTGGGAATAATAACTGAGGTTAAGCTGCAGCTATTGAAGGCCCAATCGCCAATGGAAGTGACGGAGTCGCCTATTGCAACAGTATTAATAGAGGATAGGTACTTGTACCATGGTGTAGGGCTATCATAAAAATAGTTGGTCATATCACCGCTTCCGGATATTGTGAGAACACTATCTTTCATCAGCCTCCAAGTAAGATTTTCACCACATGAGCCCGAAGCGACAATATCCTCTGGATTAATTTTCGGGTCCTCGGTGCAACTATTAAAGAGTATCGCACACAAACAAAAAGCAAGGACAAACAATTTGGGTTTCATAATGGTTTGTTTTAGTTGGTTTACCAATAGGTGAATTCGCGGATGGTGGTGCTGGAATAGTCGTTGAGGCCGTAGTAGTTGTGTTGCTCGCATTTCGTCGGGTTGCCGTACTCATCAAAATTGGAGAATATCAGTTTGAATTTCAGACCTTCTTCGCGGATGAGTCGGTGTTGTTCGTCGTAGAAATACTCGGCGGTCCAGCTGTCGGGCCCATCGTCGCTTTTGTCGCGATAATGGGAGTAGTAGGTGCGGCCAAAATAGTGAACTCTAACTACGGTATCGGTATATTGCACTTCGAATCCTCCAGACATCTTGCCTTCTTTGTCAAAACTACGCATGCCGATGAGGTTGCCGATGGAGTCGTATTTATACGCCTCGGACAGCCGGTAAGGTTCTTTTCCGCGGGCATAGTACACGATGGCGGGTTTGTTCCATTGGTTGTACACCAGAGAGTCACGACTCTCAACAGTATCCTTGTGGTACTGAATCTCGCAAATGGGTAGTCCGAGGTGGTTATAGTGTTTTTCTTCGTAATACTCATTTGGTTTGTTTTTGGCGTCGTATGTTCTGGAGACAGACGTGGTGCTATCGTAGGTTGTAATGGTAACGTAATCCAGCTTTTTACGGTAATACTGTTCCATTTTGGTCTCCCTTCCGATGGAGTCGTAATAGGTGATTTGCGCCTGGCGTACGCTGCCTCCTCGGCTTCCGCGGTAATAGAAAGAGACATTTGACCCTGCATAAAACGAGAGGGCCATACTCTTCACCGGGCCCTTAACTTCTTTTGACGTGTCGAAGGGGTTGTACTTTGCAGCCTGCACCAATGCGGGAGTTAGGGCGAAGAGAATGGATATGAGGATGAGGCGTTTCATAATGGTTTGTTTTTAGTCGGTTGAAGAAAAAAGGCGTCAATCAATCCGTACTATCAGCATGTGAAAAACAAGAAAATTGAGTTCGCCTATTTACATCCGTTGTTACTATATGTTCTGAATAGCCAACAGAGGGAACTCCGACATATTGATGTTCCAATGTGTTATAGCATATGGCTATATCTTTACGATTTGCATTTTCTATTCCCACGCTGATTTGAAAAAGCTGTTTAGATGTTAGTGAGTTTAATACTTTGTAAAACTCTTCGCGTGGAGCACTAGCCCAGCCCAGTTCTTTGTCATACTGCATATATTCTTCACTCTTTACTCCTCCGTAATAAGATGTTACCGTAGCAGTGTCGTTAAGATCCAAAGAATGATACATCCAGATTGTGGCATACCATGTGGAAGAATCGGTCATCAGTTCATCCGCATATTTTAACCATGCGCGGAAATTAGCGAGAGCCATTTTGGGAGAATCAAATTGCTGCGTGCCAATAGTATTGTAGAGCTTGTTCTCGTGAGTATTAAAATTCAGTCGTTCATACAAAGCATTTTGAAGTTGTTCTTGAAGCGTGTTACCGTTATTGACATTCAATAGTTTGAGAACTTCTTCAGGCCGGAAATAATCACGATTTTGCGTTGAATTATCTATTTCCTTTATTCCAGTAAAATGCCTGGCATAGTGGATGTTTACCAAATAGTCTTCCGCTTCTGCAAGTGGTTTGTCGATAATAGCCATGGCAACAGCAGGAAGAGCATCCTCGCCGAGGATAATTTCCGGCTCGTTGTTGCAGGAGGCAAGGGCGAGGGCACAAAGGGCGAGTATAAGAAGTTTGGGTTTCATAATGGTTTCCATTTTATTTTATTAGTCTCGCTTGCTTGAAGTCTTCCGGACAATACATCATCCCTCTATACAAACAATTGGAAATAGGAATCTCATAAATCATATATTCCTTGTCAAGTGAATCCAAAACTACAAAAGAGAAGTCATAAGGGATTTCGTAATCTATTCCATAAATACCATGCCCCATATTCCCATATTCTTCCGGAATAATTGTGCTGTCAAAAACCAAAATCGAGTCTTGGTTATTCGTTATGATATAATAACCAATTTGCTCCGCAGGCACATTCTTGCACAAAGCAGTTATCACCCCTACAGCGTGGCCAGTGCAAAGTTTGGGATTATTGCCAT